>Ga0224505_10000365_pt1 | contig 31444 bp, 37 predicted proteins | sample SF_Jan12_sed_USG_FD_169102 | JGI IMG/M metagenome (GOLD analysis project Ga0224505, IMG submission 169102) | Sediment microbial communities from San Francisco Bay, California, United States - SF_Jan12_sed_USGS_4_1 | ecosystem: Environmental > Aquatic > Marine > Sediment | place: USA: California... | reverse complement strand
CACCACCGTCGACGCCGACGGGCAGACCACCTATCACTTCTGAGTGGCCCGCTCGCCCTCGCTCCACCGTGGCTCGTCGGCGGCGGACCGCCACGGTTCACCCACCCGATCGACGGTGCTCATCCGAGGCACCGGTTCAGGTCGGGTCGAGGAATGCCGAGAGGAATCTCGGAAATTCGGTTGACAGGGGTGGCGACGCCCTGACTGAATGGACCCCTGCGGGGGCAACCGGCCCGCGTCAAGGTAAACGACCGATTCGAGCGCACTGATGACGACGATTCATCTGCATTCTTGCCATCAGGGCAATGCGGTGAACTCGCGCGCGGTGCGTCATGCCGTCACCGAGATCGGAACCACCACCTACCCGTGGCTCGTGACCGACATGGTGTTTGCCACCAAGCGCCAGCGGCTGAAGGACCATTCCGGTTAGCGATCGACAATCGCCTCCCCGGGACCGATCCCGAAGCCGCCGAGAAATCGGCGGCTTTTGTGCTTTTCGGAATCGGATTCCGAGCCCGACCCATCCACCCACCAGCGACAACAACCGACAACCAAGGAGATGGGGGCCCATGGGAACCCCGTTGAGACTCATCGAAACCGAAGCCATCTGGGAAGCAGACGCGACGTGCCGCACCGAAGGGGTGCCCACCGGACTCTTCTTCTCCGAGGATCTCGGCGACATCGCCCGGGCCAAGGCCATCTGCGCCGGCTGCCCGGTGCTGGCTCCGTGCCTGGAGTCGGCCCTCGAGCGGCGCGAGCCGTGGGGCGTGTGGGGCGGACAGCTGTTCCTGAACGGCAAGATGCTGGCGACCAAGCGTCGTCGGGGTCGTCCGCCCAAGAACCCCCGACCCGAGGACCAGCTCCCGATGGTGCCGATTCCCGCTCATCTGGTGGAGCTGGCGACCGCCTGATCCACCACTGACCCGCAACACCCACGGGAAGGGGACGACTCGTGGGTCCCGATGACGGTTCGAGGTGACGTTCACCGAGCCTCGGCCTGTCCCCATCGAGGATGGGCCGGTCCCGACCAACCCGAGTCGGGGCCGGCCCTGCGGGGTCGGGAGCCGTGGGGGAATCCCGCGTGGCATTCGGGGGTTCACTGGGTGACACTGGTACCCGATCGAGGATCCGCTCATGTCCCCTTCCCGCCGTCGCATCGCCGCCATCGCCATCGTCGTGGCCTTCGTCGCGGCTGGGTGCGGCAGTGATGGGACCCCCGAGATCTCTCTCGGCGAGGACACCGAGACCCTGGGTGTGGGCACCGCTTCCCCCGATGACCTGCCCGGCCCGACCGGCACCGACGACGTGTTCGTCACCGCCTATCGGGACTTCAACGGCGGCGAACAGTCGCTGGCCGACGTGGCCGAGGGAAGGCCCGTCGTGCTCAACTTCTTCGCCTCCTGGTGTCCGACCTGCGTGGCCGAGATGCCCGACTTCGAGGCGGTCAACCAGCAGCTGTCCGATCAGGTGCAGCTCGTGGGTCTGGCCACCGAGGATGCGCCGGGCGACGCGCTGGCCCTGGCCGGCCGCACCGGAGTCACCTACCCGCTGGGCCTCGACCCGGCCGGTGCGTTCTTCCGCGTGTTCCAGGGATTGGGCATGCCCACCACCGCCTTCCTCACCGCCGAAGGCGAGGTGGCCCATGTGTTCACCGGTCAGCTCAGCGACGACGCCCTGGTCGACAGGATCGAAGAGTTCCTGCTGTAGGCCATGTTCGACGTCGCCCTGACCCCCGCGTTCGCCCTCGGGCTCATCGCCGCCTTCAATCCGTGCGGATTCGCCATGTTGCCCACCTATCTGGCGTACTTCATGGGGCTCGAGGACGACACCGACGATCCCTCGGTGGCCGGCAACGTGGCCCGCGGGCTCACCGTCGGCGCGGTGATGACGCTCGGCTTCGTGGCCGTGTTCGGCACGTTCGGGTTCGTGACCAGCCACCTGGTGTCGCAGAGCGTCATCTCCGAGTACCTCCCCTGGTTCACGATCGTGGTCGGGATCTTGATGGTGCCGCTCGGCATCGCCATGTTGTTCGGGTTCGAGCTCAACCTCCGGCTGCCGCGGATGAACAGAGGCACCGGCAGCCGTCAGCTGCGGTCGGTGTTCGTCTTCGGGGTCTCCTACGCCGTGGTCTCACTCGGGTGCACTGCGCCGCTGTTCCTCATCACCGTTGTAGGTTCCTTCACCCGCGAAGGGGTCGTCGGTGGAATGCTCACCTACCTCGCGTACGCCTTCGGCATGGGGTCCGTGATCGTGTTCCTGACCGTCGCCCTGGCCATGGCGCGTGGCGGAATCGCCCGGAACCTTCGGCGCGTCCTGCCCTACGTGAACCGGGTATCGGGAGGCCTGCTGGTGGTGGCCGGGGTGTACCTCACCCTGTACGGCTGGTGGGAGGTTCGGGTGCTGCGCGATCCCATCAACACTCCCGAGAACCGAGCCCAGAAGTGGTTCACCGATTTCCAGACCTCCATCAGCCGATGGATCTCCGATGTGGGCCCCGGACGAGTCGGCCTCGTCCTGCTGGGCACGGTCACGGTGATGGTCGTGGCCACCCAGCTCTATCGCCGGAGCCGACCGTCGGTGCAGCGCTGAGCTGCTGGCCGAGTAGGTTGCCCGGGCATGCTCGATGAGGTCCTGGCCCGCCCCGATGTGACCGAGGAGGTCGAGCTCGGATCCGATGTGGGGTTGATGGCCATCCATGGCGGTGGCCTGGAACGGACCACCGATGTGGTGGCCCGGGAGGTGGCCGACCGGATCGGCGGCTCGTACTACGGCGTGCTCTTTCCCGACGACGCCGACATCGACGACCATCCGCCGTCCACCGCGTTCGATCCGAAGCACTCGCCGGCGCTGCAGTCCTTCTTCGAGCGGGTGGACACGGTGGTGTCGCTCCATGGCTACGGCCGTCGCCACCTGCGCTATTCGGTGTTGCTCGGCGGCCGCAACCGTGCGTTGGCCGACCATGTGGCCCGTGCGGCCCGTCCCCGCCTGACCGACTACGACTTCGTCACCGACCTGGCCCGCATCCCCCGGGCCCTGCGCGGCCAGCACCCCCGGAACCCGGTCAATCGGCCGGCCAACGCCGGGGTGCAGATCGAGCTGCCGCCGTCGATTCGCTGGCACTGGGATCACCGCGACTGGTCCGACTCACCCGGGGTCGGACGGGCACCCCAGCTGAGTCACCTGGTGGATGGCCTTGCCTCGGCTCTCTCCACCTGGTCGACCCGTCCTCGCTGAGCGGTCACGGCGCCAGGCGCTGGATCACCCACACGTCGCCCGCTCGCCGGTACCGCACCCGATCGTGGAGCCGGCTGGGCCGGCCCTGCCAGAACTCGATGGTTCGCGGCACGATCCGGTAGCCGCCCCAGTGGGGCGGGCGCGGCACCGTGTCCGGGTAGCGGTGGTCCGCGTCCTCCCATGCCTGTTCCAGCGCGGCCCGATCGGGTAGTGGCTCGGACTGATCCGATGCCCAGGCGCCCAGCTGACTTCCCCGCGGACGCGAACCGAAGTAGTCGTCGGACTCCTGCGCACTGACTCGTTGCACCGCTCCGCGCACCCGCACCTGCCGGTGCAGCGGGAGCCAGGCGAACGTGGCCGCGGCGGCGGGCACGGCCTCCAGTTGGCGACCCTTGATGGAGTTGTAGTTGGTGTAGAAGACGAAGCCGTCCGCGTCGACCGAGCGGAGCAGCACCACCCGCGCGTCGGGGCTGCCGTCGGCATCCACCGACGACACCACCATCGCGTGCGGTTCGGCCAGCTCGGCGGCCCAGGCCGCCTCGAGCCACTGGTCGAACTGCACGATCGGGTCGGCATGGACATCGCTCACATCGAGGCCGGTCGTCTCGTAGTCCGAGCGCATCGAGCTGAGATCGGGCGTCATCTCCGCAGTGAAACCGCCGCAGCGCCGTCCGTCCACCCGGGCCCGACGCCGGCCACTCCCGTAGGATGGGTCGGTGGCCATGCTTCGCCTCTTCGCTTCGGTACGGGTGGCGGCCGGTACTGGTCGCATTACCGTGCCGGGGGCCACCGTGGGTGAGGTGATCCAGGCGGCCATCGACGAGTACGGCGCCGACTTCGCCGCTCAGGTGCAGCAGTGTCGCGTCTGGGTCGACGGGGAGCCGGGCGAATGGACCGACCCGGTCACCGACCGCTCCGAAGTCGCGTTGCTGCCCCCGGTGTCGGGCGGCTGAGTGCGCAGGCTGGATTCGGGCCGATCGGCGCCGACAGGAGCACCGCCGACGGCCGAGTGGGTCGTAGGATTGACCGACGCCACCGACAGGACGCTGCATGATCGCTGATCTCGAACAGGTGACCGCACCCGGCTATCTGGCCGATCTGGCCAAGCGGAGCATCGACGACGTGCGCTCGATGCGGTCCGACTGCCAGGGCCTGGAGAACGGTCTGTCGTACGTTCGGCGTCTGGCCCAGGGTCGCATCGACATCGTCGGGGGCGAGCTGGCCCGGCGACGCGGCGGATCGCGCTCCGACAGCGTGGCCGATCTCCTGTCCCGTCTGCCCGAGGATCTGTCGGAGGGGTACGGGGCATCGAGCTCGACCGTCGCCCGGCCGCCGCAGAGCATGGACCACACCGACTCGGCCGACGAGCTGGAGGATCTGCTCAACCAGATCCTGCCCGCGTCCGCCCTCGGCGGCCTGGCCGACCGCGACGACCGGTCACTGCGTGGGCTGCTGGACCGGCTCCAGGAGTTCGAGCACAGCGTCAGCGAGTCGCGCCGGACGCTGCACGGGCTGATCGATCATCTCCAGGCCGAGATCACCCGCCGGTACACCACCGGCGAGGCGTCGGTGGACTCCCTCCTGTCCTGACGGGCGGTAACCGTCTCCTAGGGCGGCGACCCTGTCGGGCATCGCGTCCTGGCCTGCGCCCCGTCCTGATCCCCGCAGTGGCGCGCGCCGGCCTCGGTCGGCTGGAATGGCCTGCCTGTCGTCGATGTTGGATGCGCTGTGCGTCGATTAGCCGTTCTCTCACTGCACACCTCGCCGCTGAGCCAGCCGGGTCAGGGCGATGCCGGTGGCATGAACGTGTACGTCCGCGAGCTGGTGTCGGCGCTGGCCCAGGCCGGTGTCGACAGCACCGTCTATGTGCGCCGGGCCAGCGACGAGGTCGACGATCTCGTCGAGGTGGAGCCGGGCTTTCGCGTCGTCCAGGTCCCGGCCGGTCCTGGTGACCTGACCAAGGACGATCTGCCCGCGATCATCGACCAGTACACCAAGTGGGTGCTCGATCACGTGCGGGGGGCCGACGTCGATGCCATTCATGCCAACTACTGGCTATCGGGCGTGGCCGGTCATCGCATCAAGCACGAGCTCGATCTGCCCCTGGTGTCGACCTTCCACACCTTGGCTCGGGCCAAGGCCGAGACAGGCGATCCCGAGCCTCGGCGACGCATCGATGCCGAGATCGACGTCATCGCGTGCAGCGATGCCATCCTCGCCAACTCGCCCGCCGAGCGTGACCAGCTGATCCGCCTCTACGGCGCCGTGCCCGACCGCATAGAGATCGTGCCGCCGGGTGTGGATCACGCCTTCTTCTCGCCGGGCGATCAGGCCGGCGCCCGGGCCGCCCTGGACCTGGCACCGGGTCCGCTGCTCCTGTTCGCCGGACGCATCCAGCCGCTGAAAGGCCTCGACATCGCCGTGCGCGCGCTGGCGGCACTCGACCGCGACGACGTGAGGCTGCTCGCCGTCGGCGGTGCCTCGGGTGCAGCCGGTCGAGCCGAGGTCGCCCGGGTGCGGGCCCTCATCGACGAGCTCGACCTGGTCTCGCGGGTGCAGTTCGTCCCGCCCCAGCCCCACCACCTGTTGTCCACCTTCTACCGGGCTGCCGATGCCCTGCTCATGCCCAGCCGGTCGGAGTCGTTCGGGTTGGTGGCCCTCGAGGCGGCCGCGTGCGGTCTTCCGGTGGTCGCAGCTGATGTCGGTGGACTGCGAACGCTCGTCGACGACGGCGTCACCGGCTATCTCGTCGATGACCGCGACCCCCGGGCCTACGCCGACGCGTTGGCCCGGATCCTGAACGATCCCGGTCACGCCGCCGGACTGGGTGGGGCCGGCGCCGAGATGGCCCGCCGGTACACGTGGTCGACCACCGCGGCGCGACTGCGTCGGTTGTACGAGGATCTCAGCCTCCGTACGCCGGTGGCGTGCGCGGCCGGCTGAGGCCGATGGACCGACCGCCCACGCCCGCACAACAGGACGCCGCTCGAAAGACCCTGGTGGCGTGGCTCCAGACGACCCTGCGGGACAACCCGGTGGTCGATGGTGCCGGTCCCGACACCGAGGAGCCCGAACGGCGCTGGTACCTCCGGGTCCGGGGGGAGGACAAGGACGTGTTCACCATCTGGTTCACGCTCGATCAGCGCACCCTCGCTTACGAGAGCTACGTCCTGGCTGCGCCCGAGGAGAACCAGGCCGCCGTCTACGAGCAGCTCCTGCGACGCAATCGGGGGCTGTACGGTCCCTCGTTCAGCATTGGATCGGAGGACGCGATCTTCCTCACCGGGCGCATGGACCTGGACCATGTCGACGACGAGTCGCTCGATCATCTGCTGGGCACGATCTACGCCACCGTCGAGCAGTCGTTCCGAGCATTGCTGCGTCTGGGATTCGCCACCCGGCTGGCGGCCGCCGAGCGCGGGTCGGGGTGATCCTGATCGATCGGCGCCGACTCCACCGGGCGTCAGTACTTCTCATTGTCTTTCAAGATCATTCGCGGTATCGTCACCCCGAGCCCGGGCGACGGTGAAGTTGGGTCCGATCGGGGAAGTGCGGATCTTCCGAAACCGTCACCCGGGCTCTCCCCGTTCCCAGGGGTCCTGTCGGTTCCGGTGACCGAGCCCACCCGTCCACCCCTGGTGCTGATCTTCGCCGTCACCGCCACCGCGCTGATGTCGAATTCGCTCATCACCGCCATCACGCCCGACATCATCGACGACTTCGGCCTGGCCGACGGTCAGGTCGGCATCCTGGTGGCCTCGGCGTCGGTGGCGGGCATCGTGGTCGCGCCGCTCATCGGTTTCCTGGCCGATCGCCATGGTCGCCGTCGGGTCCTGCTTCCGTGCCTCGTGGTATACGGCGTGTTCAGCGTGCTGGGTGGGCTGGCCCCCACGTTCGAGCTCCTGCTCACCGCACGCGTCCTCCAGGGGCTGGGTTCGGCCGGCCTCATAAACCTGTCGGTGGTACTGATCGCCGACAACTTCGACGGCGAGGAGCGGGCCCGGCTCATCGGCGTCAACTCGGCCGTGCTCACCGCATCGTTGGCCGTGTACCCGACCCTCGGCGGACTGCTGGCCGATCAGTGGGACTGGCGAGTGGCGTTCGCGCCCTACGCCGCGACACTCGTCGTGGCCGGCTTCGCCTGGCGCTACCTGGTCGACACCGCGCCAAGGGTGGAGGCTCCCTACGTCGATCAGTTGCGGGCGGCCATCGCGGAGGCCCGGCGGCCCATCATCGGCGCCACGATGGTGCTGGCCCTGGTGACGTTCGTGCTCATCTTCGGGGTGTTCCTGGCGGCGATGGCCATCCATCTGGAGAACGAGTTCGGTCTGGGTCCATCGGCGCGGGGGATGATCTACGCCGTGCCCGCGGTGGTGTCCACGCTGACGGCGCTGTCGTTGGGTCGTCTGCGACGGCTGGTCGGCCCACCCACGCTCGTGCCGCTCGGGGTGGCGCTGTTCGGCGTGGCCTTCCTGGCCATCGGTCTCACCGGATCGCTGGCCGTGCTGATCGTCGCGGTGGCCGTGTACGGCGTGGGTGAGGGCATCAGCATTCCCACGCTCCAGGACGTGGCCGCGGGCCGATCGGCACCGTCGCTGCGGGGTGCGATCGTGGCCATCTGGACCGGATTCGCGCGGACCGGGCAGGTGGTGGGGCCCCTGCTGGCCGGTGTGGCCATCGACGAGCTCGGCACGGCCGAGACCTTCGTGATCGCCGCGATCGGTGCGCTCGGGGTGGCGGCGCTGGTGGCGATCACCCGTCCTTACCGCTCGATGGCGCTGGCCTGAACCTCGGTAGCCCCCCGACCGCGCTGGAGTATTGCGGTTGTGTTACGGTCACGCTCCGTGCGCCGCCTTCGTCTCCCCGCCATCGTGCTCGCCGCCGCTTTGGTGCTGAGCGTGGCGCCAGTACTCGGCGACAGCTCGGACACCAAGGCCGAGCGTGAACGTGTCCGCCAGGGTGCGGCTGCCGTCGCCGCCGAGCTCGATCCGCTCATGGCCGAGGACGCCGAGCTGGAGGAGGCGGTCGCCGCCCTCACCGCCGAGGTCGATGCCCAGCAGGCCAAGGTCGACGCCGTTCGGGTCGCCATCACCGCGGCCGAAGCCCGTCAGGCCGAGCTCGAGATCGAGATCGGGGTCACCGAGGCCGATCAGGCGGCCATCATGGCGCGGGTGCGCGATCGGGCGGTGGCCGAGTTCGTCGGCACCGGTTCCGACGACGTCGACGCCTACTGGTCGGCTCCCGACCTCAACCTCGCCACCCGCCAGCGCGGCCTCACCGACAACGTGATCGATTCCGAGGTCGATGCGGTCGACGCCCTACGCGGGGTGGAGAGCCGCCTGGAAGGGCTGGTCGCCGAGCAGGAAGCGACCCGCGCCCAGTTGGTCGAGCTCGAGGGCGAGCGCGAGGCCCGCCTCGGCGACCTGTCCGCGGCACTCGTCGAGCAGGAGCGACTGCAGGCGGCGCTCGATGCCCGGATAGCCGAGTTCGTGGCCGAGGCCGATGCACTGGCCGCCGAAGAGGAGGCGCTCACCGCCCTGCTTCGCCGTCAGTTGTCCGATGAAGAAGCGGCGGCGGCGGCCGCCGCCGCAGCAGCCGAAGCGGTCAGCACACCGGCCAGCTCCGGTGGCGGCGCCACCGGCGGCAGTGGGGGAGCACCTCCGCCGAGCAATCCCGGCGCCCAGTTGTCGTGGCCGGCCAGTGGCGTGGTGACGTCGGGCTTCGGGCCACGCTGGGGTCGCATGCACCAGGGCATCGACATCGCCGCGGCCTCCGGCACTCCCGTCTATGCCGCCGCCGCAGGTACCGTCATCACTGCCGGATACAACGGCGGCTACGGGAACTGGGTGGTCATCGACCACGGCTCGGGCATGAGCACCGTGTACGCCCACCACAGCCAACTCAGCGTCAGTGCCGGCCAGCGAGTGAGTGCCGGTTCTCAGGTGGGACTGATGGGCAGCACCGGCAACAGCACGGGTCCGCACGTGCACTTCGAAGTGCGCATCAACGGCACGCCCTACGATCCCATGGCCTACCTCTGATCCCCTGAACGCCATCCCGGCGAGGAGTCCCGTGCCCGTTCTACAGATCATCGGCGGCGGCAAGATGGGAGAGGCCCTGCTGGGTGGGCTGGTGGCCACCGGTTGGTGTGCGGCCACCGATCTGGTGGTGGTCGAGCCCGACGACGCTCGCCGGGATTCGATGGCCGCCGCTCATCCGGGCGTGCTGGCGGTGGACGGACCGGTGGCGTCCACCGATGCCATCCTCGCCGTGAAGCCCGACGTCGTGCCTGCCGCGCTGGGTGCGCTGCGCCAGGTGGGGCCCACCCGCGTGCTGTCCATCGCCGCGGGCGTGACCCTCGCTTCGATGGAGGCCGAGCTGGGCTCGGTCCCGGTGGTGCGAGCCATGCCCAACACCCCTGCGCTGATCGGCGCCGGCGCCGCCGCCATCGCCCCCGGAACCCTCGCCGGGTCCGAGGATCTGGACTGGGCCGAGGGCATCCTCGGCGCGGTCGGCATCGTGGTGCGGGTGGACGAGGCCCAGCTGGACGTCGTTACCGGCCTGTCCGGTTCGGGGCCGGCCTATGTCTTCGCCCTGGCCGAAGCCCTGATGGCCGCGGGCGAGTCCCAGGGGCTCGAGCCCGAGGTCGCCGTCGCGCTCACCGAGGCGACGTTGCTGGGCGCCGCTCGCCTTCTGGTCGAGAGCCACGAGCCGGCCGCGGTGTTGCGAGCCAACGTGACGTCGCCGGGGGGGACCACGGCGGCCGGTCTGGGTGTGCTGACCGAGGCGGACTTCGGCGACCTCATCGCTGCGGTCGTGGCCGCCGCGACGGCCCGGTCGGTGGAGCTGGGACAGACCGGGAAATGATCGGCACACCCGTTGGCGCGCGCCCCGCGCGCTCCCTAGGGTGACCCCCGGAGTGGAGCGAGGGGTGTTTCCGTGGTGAAGATCGAGTCCCGAGGCAGTTTCTTGACCGCGGCCGAGGTGGCCGCTCTCATGCGGGTCTCGACCATGACGGTGTACCGCCTCATCAAGGCCGGTGACCTGGCTGCGGTGCGGGTCGGCCGGTCGTACCGGATCAGCGAGGGTGATGTCGATCAGTACCTCGCGTCCCGCTACACCGAAGCCGGGTAGCGGCCACGCCCTCCCCGGCACCGGATCGGCTCTCCGGTGCCGCTACCGTCATCGCCGATGAGTGGCTTCGACACCGTCTCGTTCCTGAGCGACTACGGCACCGCCGATGAGTTCGTCGGCGTCTGCCACTCGGTCATCCGATCGATCGCCCCCCAGGTTCGGGTGATCGACGTGACCCATCAGATCCCCCGCCACGACGTCCGAGCGGGCGGGCTGGCCCTGGCCCGTAGCGCGCAGTACCTGGCGCCTGGCGTGGTGGTGGCCGTCGTCGACCCGGGGGTGGGTACCGATCGGCGAGCGGTGGCCATCGAGGTGGGAGGCGGTTCGTCGATCCTGGTGGGGCCCGACAACGGGCTGTTGGCCCCCGCCGTGGCCCTGGTCGGCGGCGCCACCGCTGCGGCCGTGCTGGACCAGACCGAGTACCACCTGCCGGCGCCGGGGCCCACGTTCGACGGTCGCGATCTGTTCTCGCCGGTGGCCGCTCATCTCTGCAACGGTGCCCCGCTCGGTGCTGTCGGCTCGGTGGTGGATGTGGCTACCTTGCTGCCCAGCGTGATTCCGGTGAGTGAGTCGGGCCCCGACGGCATCATTGGTGAGGTGCTGTGGGTGGATCACTTCGGCAACGGTCAACTCAACATCGATCCGGCCGAGCTGGACGAATGGGGGACGCGACTCCGCCTGGAGATCGACGGCGATGTCCGTGTCATCGATCGGGTGCGGTCCTTCGCCGATATTCCATCCGGTGGATTGGGCCTGCTGGTCGACAGCTACGGGATGCTGAGCATCGCCGTCGACCGGGGATCGGCGGCCGACGAGCTGGGCCTGGCCGGTGGTGTCGAGATCACCCTCGGTCGCATCGACGACGCCCGACGCGATCCCGCAGCGGTGTCGCCCGTCTCGCTTCGTCCCCGACAGGAGTAGCCATGCGTCCCGGTACCACCATCGTCATGGCGCTCCTGCTGGCGGCCATCCTCGGCGCCGCCGTCTACCAGCTGTTCTTCCAGATCCGCTGAGCATCCCGACCGCGCGGGTCCTCAGGGGCGAGCCAGGACCGCCGTGAACCAGTCGTGCACGCGACGGTGATGGCGTCGACTCAGCTCGGCATCCTCGAACATGTAGAAGCCGTGTGGCGCGTCGGGCAGCACGTGCAGATCCACCTCGTTCTCGTAGGCCGCCCAACGTGCGGCCAGCACCATGGTGTCGTCGAGGAGGTGATCGGCCGTGCCCACGGTCATGAGGGCGGGCGGCATGTCGGACAGGTCGGCGAACGCCGGTGAGACGGTCGGATCCCGTCGCTCGTCGTCGCTGCGCCCGGGCAGGTAGCACTCGGTGAAGAACACGATGCCCTCGGGGGACAGCATGTCGGCGCCGGTCGACGGCCGGATGCCCCGCTGGCTGGGCGATCGGCCCCAGTCGAATACGCCGAACACCAGATTGGCCCCCACGAATCGCTCGACGGCGCCGAGGTGATCGCGCACCCGGAGCAGGGTGATGGCCGCCATGTACCCGCCGGCGGATTCGCCGCCCGTGAGCAGTCGCGAGGTCCCGAACTCGGACCGGGCATGCTCGATGAGCCAGGCGGCCACCGTCTCGCCGTCCTCGGGGCCGGCCGGGTGGGGGTGCTCGGGGGCCAGGCGGTAGTCCACCGACACCACGGCCAGTTGGTGGCGGGTCATCAGATCGTGGTTGCCGGCATCGTTCATCGCCGGATCGCCGAGGATCATCCCGCCGCCGTGGAAGTGCAGGTAGACGCCACGGGGTGGGCCGTCGGGGACGAAGAGCCGACAGGGCACGCCGGCGATCTCCTGCTCGATGGCGTCGTCGCGCGGCTCTGCCAGTGCGCTCATGATGGCCCGCTGCTGGGCCACCCGGGCCTCGACACTCAGGTCGGGGTCCTGGGGGCGGTTCATGACCTCGGCTGCGGCGCTCGATGCCGTGCGCATCTCGGGGCGAAGGTCCTCGTACTCGTCGGGCCACAGCTGCACGATCACTCCCTTGCTGATTGGGAACCAGGTGGGCGCTGGATGGGCGCCCCTCTTCGTAGCACGACCGGTGGCCCCCGCCGTCAGGAGGTGTGACCCTCACGCCGGGACCAGGTCCGTCCGCGACGGCACACCGGCCGCCTGGTGTGGCCCCGGCATTGAACTGAGCCTGACCGGCGTCGTACGGTCGTGGGTGTCGACGACACCCAGGGGGACCCATGGGAAAGCTGCTCGTGTTCAGCAAGCCGGTCAGCGCCGAGCGTGAGGACGAGTACAACCGGTGGTACGACGACGTCCACCTGGCCGATGTGTGCAGCCTGGAGTCGGTCACCGGCGCCCGGCGTTTCAAGGTGTCCGACACCCAGATGTCCGTGATGGGCGCACCCGACTACGAGTACGTGGCCATCTACGACTTCACCGGGCCTCCCGATGCGGTGCTCGACGGATTGAGCGCAGGAGGCACCTCGTGGGAGATCAGCCCGGCTCTCGACACGGCCTCGGCGCGTCTCGTCGTTGTCGACGAGTACTGACCGCCCCGGCACGGGCGAACGGGACGTCAGATCGGCGTCCGTCCGGACCGCTTCAGGAGAGCGTCCCAGGGTCGCCGCCGGGCCCCCAGCGGAACCAGCCAGCCGAGGACCGTGCCCTTCACGCCGCCCTCGGCGCGGGTGAAACAGGCCCCGGCCGCCAGGAAGAGGCCAGTGGGGTCGACCGGTTGGTGACGGCCGCCGCTGAGATCCCACGCGTGCAGGTGCCACTCGGTGGCGGCGACGCCGGCGTGGAGGCCGGCGGTGACCGTTCCGAAGGGATAGCCGTACCGCCGGTCCCAGTCAGCCTGCACCCGGGTGAGGTAGTGCCGGGCCTGCTCGGCGAATTCGAGCGTGGCCGCGGCTCCGGACAGGGTCCGAAGGCCCGCCAGCTCCTCGTCATTGCGACGAGCCAGCTCGCCGGCGGGGAATGGCATATCGGTCTGTCCGGTCTCGGCCCGGTCGAGCCAGTGCTGGTACCAGCCGATGACCGCCCGCACGTGACGAGTGACATCGGCCGCGCTCCAGGCGCCGCAGGCCGGTTCGTCCCACCAGGTGTCGTCGCGATCCGCGGCCTGGGCCTCGACGGCCGCCACCCCCGCTTCGAACAAGCCGACGACCCGATCACTGCTCACCGTGGCGACCATGGCTCCATTCTGTCGCAGAACGTTGTCTCGGGCCGCCCGGCCCGGGCTCTCCGGCCTGAGCCCGTCGCACAGATGGGCTCGGATCAGCGGCGACGACAGATGTATGCGGCGTAGATGTTGCGTCCGAAGGTCCGTTCCTCGATGGTGAACCCGGTTCGTTCGAGCATGGCCTCCAGCACCCAGCTGAAGGTGGAGAACTCGGTCCGGACGTGGTGAGCCAGATCGCTGGCGGTGTAGCCGCGCGCCGGGTCGTCGGCCGCGCCGGCCATCCACGCTTCGAGCGTGTCGGTGGCGTCTGCGGGGGCGAAGTCGTACACCAGATCACGCAGATACAGGATCGATCCCTTTCCCATCAGGTCGTGCAATCGCTGCAGGGCCATCGCCTTCCAGAAGTCGGGGAGTTGATGCAGGGCGTTTCGGGTGTAGACCGCGTCGGCGGGCGCACCCGCGTGCCGGTAGGTGAGGAACCCGCCCTCCACGACCGTCACGTTGTCGAGCTCGGCGGCGCTCACCCGCCGACGGATGATCGCCGCCATCGCCGGCGAGGGATCCACCGCGATGACCGAGGCGACCTCCGGCGCCACGGCCAGGGTGAATGTGCCGGTGCCGGCACCCAGATCGACCACGCGAGCGGCGTGGTCCATGTCTCGGGCCACCAGTGCGGTGATGTCGTCGGTCGGGTCGAACTGGGCCTTGGCGTCGTAGCCGGCAACGTAGGCGTCGTCGAGGTGCTCGGGCCCCGCGTAGTCGATCTCGTCCGGCCACCATTCGTGCATCCCGCCAGCCTGGCCCACTGACGGGTGTCGCGCACGCCATCGACCGGTGGGTCAGAATCGACGCATGGCTCTTTCGAACGGTGCGGTCAACCTGTCGTCCAAGCTGGCTCGATTCGATGAGTACTGGGCGCCCCGGACGGTGGCCCGGTTCAACGATCACGACGTGATGGTGGTGAAGGTCAAGGGCGAGTTCGTCTGGCACCACCACGACGACACCGACGACTTCTTCCTGGTGCTGGCGGGACAGCTCACCATCCGCCTTCGTGATCGAGAGGTCGAGTTGGGCCCAGGTGAGCTGTTCGTGGTGCCGGCCGGGGCGGAGCACCAGCCCTACGCGGTGGACGAGGCCGAGGTGCTGCTGATCGAGCCGACGGGTACCCCCAACACCGGCGACCCGACCACCGCGGTTCGCCGAGTCGAGATCTGATCGGGCTCACGGCGGCGCGGCGAGACCGCAGTCGGCTCTCGGGCGCCACAGGCGAAGTTCGGGCATGATCGGGCCATGGTTGCTCCCATCCAGATCACCGTCGATGCCGCTCGCCCGCGTGCGCAGGGCGCCTTCTGGTGCGAGGTCCTCGGGTACGTGGAGCAGCCGCCGCCGCCGGGGTTCGACAACTGGGAGGACGCGCTCGACGCGGCCGGCATCGACCGGTCCGATCCCGACCGGGCCTTTGCCATCGTCGACCCCGAGGGGGTCGGACCCCGGGTGTTCTTCCTGAAGGTGCCCGAGGCCAAGACGGCCAAGAACCGGTGGCACCTCGATGTCCACGTCGGGGCCGACGCTCTCGTGGCCCGGGCCGCCCAGTTGGTGGATCTCGGGGCGACCCTCGTGGCCGAGTTCGACGAACCCGAAGGGCGCTGGATCACCATGCTCGACCCCGAGGGCAATGAGTTCTGCATCAACTAGGCACCAACGGGACCTCGACTGGGACGACTCGCTCCGCAGCCGCAGTCGCGCACCGGTGGACCGACCGGCCGAGAGTCAGGCGCGGCCGTCGAGCAGCTGCTCGGGGAGGGGCCCCTGGTAGGCGTGGTACGCCTTGTGGGGCCGGAACCCCATGTCGACGTTGATGGCCAGCATCCAGGGGTTCGACTCGGCGTTGTAGGTCTCGATCACCCGCAACTCGGTGTGGTCGGCCAGGGTCTGCGACAGGTTGGCCGCCTTCAGCCATCGGCCGATGCCCCGGCCACGGTGGTCCGGCAACACCCCGGTGTCGTCCTGCTCGGCCAGGAACGGGCGGGAATGGTTGGCCCACAGGACGGTCAGCCCCGCGGCGGCGCCGTCGGGGGCCAGCACCAGTGACACGATCGGTGTCCGGGAGTCGGCCATGGCCCGTTCCTTGTCCCGGATGTCCCGGGGAGTGAGGGGCGTGTGGCGGTGTTCGACGTCGTCGAGGGGGATGTCGGCCATGGCGTCGTAGGCGACGCAGAAGGCATCCATGTGCTCATCGGGGCACGGGCCCTGCCACGAGACGAGCCGGTAGCCCTCGGACCGGGCCGGGGCCTGCTCGACCCACCGCTGCAGCTCGCGGTGGTCGATGTCGCTCACCGACAGCCGGCTGCATCGCTCGACCTGACGGTGATCCAGCCCCAGCGAACGACAGAACGCCCCGGCCGCGTCGGTCTCCACCCACAACCCCAGCCGGGACCGACCTTCGGCGACCGGGTGGAGACCGGTACGCAACAATTCGGTGGCGATGCCCTGACGACGCTGGTCGGACACCACCCAGATGTCGGGCCGCAACTCGTCCCGATTGGCGTCGTGGGGGATCTCGATGGTGATCGCCCCCACCGGTCGGCCGTCCCGGTGGGCCAACCACGATCGCAGCTCCCGATGGGCGCTCGGGCGGAAGTAGTCGGCTTCGATCTCCGCCGGCGTGAGGGGTGGGTCGTCGGGGCTCAGCTCCTTCTCCACGCCCACGCAGACATCGACGAAGGAGTCGAAGTCCGGCCCCCGGGGGCCGGCCACTTCGGCGATGGTGAGCGTCACGTGTCCGATCATGGCCTCCGTCCGGACCGTGAGGCCAGTGATTTCGGGGTGGGCCGGTCGGGTCGGCCTCAGGACGTGGGGCGTACCCCCGAGCCGGAGCGCGCCGAAGATGCGGTCCCGGTGGGACGGTTGTTCGACCGGGTTGAGCCAGGAGCGAGCGCGGCGGATCATCGCCGCGCGTAGACGCGGAAGGTGTGGGATTCGAACCCACGGTGACCCAAAGGGCCACAACGGCTTTCGAGGCCGCCCCATTCGTCCGCTCTGGCAACCTTCCGGAGTGGACGCTACCGGGTGGGGATCATGCGACCAACCCACCCGCGCCGCCCGGGGGGATGCACCAGTGGCGATGCATCAGTGGGGTGGGCGGATCAGGGACCGGCGGCTGCGACCTGTTCGGCGTAGGCCTGCTCGATCAGCGGGGCGGCGGCCGCAGCGGCGTAGCGAAAGGCCCCGGACGCCCACACCGGGCACAGACCGCCCAGCTCGTCGTAGGTGCGGTCGTCCTCGGGGCCGAAGCCACTGGTGCAGAAGTGCCCGCCGAAGGGATCGCGCACCAGGTTGACCGGCACGCCATCGTCGTCGACGCCGCCCGTGCACGGTTCGCCCGGCAGGCAGGGCAGGGTTTCGGTGTAGGACCCGTCGGGGTTCAACACCGCGGCAGCGGCGTCGATGATCCGTACGTGCTCGTGCGTGTTGGCTGCGGCCTGGTTGACCGCATTGATCTTCCCTGAGGTGGGCTCGTCCTCGAGGGCCTCGAGGCGAGTGATGGGCAGGGTCAGCAGGTGGGTGGTGACCCCGGCCGCCCCGGTGAGGGCCGCCGTCTCGGCCAGATCGGACTCGTACTTGGCGACGGCCGCGTCGCCGGTGAGGGGCGCGCCGGTCGCGTCGGCCATGCACGGGTCGAAGGTGTTGCCGGAGAACAGCACGACCACCGCCCACGGCTGCTCGGCGGCCAGGTCGCCCGACATCGACGGAAGCCAGCTGCAGAGCGAGGTGCCGTTGCCGGCTCGCCACACCACCTGGAGTCGTCCACCGGCCTCGGTGAAGTTGAGGAAGTGCTCACCCATCGACATCGCCATGCTGTCGCCGTAGACGATGATCTTGTTGCCGGCCGGGCGGTAGGGGATGTTGGCCCGACGTTCCTCGTCGAGGGCGATCGTGGTGGTGGTCGGTGGTGGCTCGGTGGTGGTGGTGGTCGAGGTCGTCGAGCTGGTCGAGGTCGCCACGGTGGTGTCGACGCTGGCTTGACCACTGGATGTCGCCGGGTTGCCCACGACCGAGGTGGCGGGTGGATCACCCGTGCCGTCGCCGGAACTGCAGCCGGCGATCAGCAGGGCGGTGGCCAGCACCACCAGGCCGTGAGCCACACCGGTGATGCCCCTCATGTGGAGCTCGGATCGCGTCGGTTGGCGAAGAAGCCCGATAGGAGCTCGGCACACTCGTCGCGCCGCACCCCGCCCCGTACCCGGTACTCGTGATTCAGGCGGGGGTCAGCGCCGAGGTTGTACAGCGATCCGCACGCCCCCGCCTTGGGATCGTCGGCGCCGAAGACCACCGAAGGGATCCGGCTGGCCCACAGCGCCCCGGCGCACATGGGGCAGGGTTCGAGCGTGACCACCATCGTGGCGCCGTCCAGCCGCCAGCCGCCGAGCGCGCCGGCAGCATCGCGCAGGGCCAACACCTCGGCGTGGGCGGTGGGATCGCCACGGTGCTCGCGCTCGTTGTGGCGTCGAGCCACCACCTCACCGTTGTGCACCACCACTGCGCCCACCGGCACATCTCCGTGGGCCGCGGCAGCCCGTGCCTCGTCCAGCGCGATGGCCATGGCGTCCTCGTCGGTCATGAACAGACGCTACCCGTCCGGCCTGTTCGCTGGCGCCGCCCCACCGACGCCGCGAAGATGGTGGCTGATGTCACACCTCACCGGCGTCCGGTCGGCGACGGTCCTCTCCATGGCCGTGCTCATGGCCTTGCTGTTCGGGGCCTGTACCTCCACGGCCGAGGAGGGTGCGAGCACCGACGAGGCGGCCACGTCGTCGAGCGCTCCCGTCGCCTCGGTGTCCCCGGTCGACGACACGGCGGCCACCAGTACGACGTCCTCGCTGGCCCCGTTGACCGCGTCGGCTCGGGGCGTCACCGAGGACACCATCCACGTGGGGGCGGTCGGGATCGACTTCGACAGTTTGCGCGACCAAGGCCTGGTCGACATCAACCGGGGTGATCAGGAGCTGGTGTGGCAGATCGTCGCCGATGCCCTCAATGATCGGGGTGGCATACTCGGCCGCGAGGTGCAGGTCCACTACCGGGACTACGACGTCATCCAGCCGGCCAGCGCCGAAGCGGTGTGCATCGAGCTCACCCAGGACGTCGGGGTGTTCGCCATGCTCGTCGGGTTCGACGGCCCCACCGCTTCGGTCGATGACTGCGTGGCCAACCAGAACGATACGTTCCTCATCAGCAACGTGGCCTCCAACGAGCAGATGATCGCGGCCCGGGCGCCCTGGATCCAAGTGGGCTTCCCCGGCGTCGATCGCATGGACCGGGGCACCATCGACCTGGCCGACGAGCAGGGCCTGTTCGACGGCCAGGTGGTGGCCGTGCATGCTCTGGCGTCGGCCGCCGGTGACCGCGTCCCTGCGGTGGTGGCGCAGCTCGAGGAGTTGGGTGTCGACGTCGCCTTCGACTCGGTGAACGATGCCCCCAACGGCGATGCTGCTGCCGGTGCGGCCAACTGGGTGGTGATCGCCGAACGACTGCGTGAGGCCGACGTCACCACGCTGGTGATCGTGGGACCGGCCGCGTTCGAGTACGGCCAGCTGCTCGACAACGGATTGGGCGACCTCCGGGTGATCAGCCTGGACAACGCCCTTGGTGGCATCGGCGGCTTCGACGATCACCTCCCCTCGGACTACGACGGTTCCGTCGGCCCCATGGCGCTGCTGCCCGAGGACACCTTCGCCATCCCCGCCTTCGGGGAGTGCGTGGCCGCATTCGAATCAGCGACCGGCAACGAGGTGCTGGATCCGGGCGAGGTACCCAACGGTGAGCCCGACTGGTACACCGCGCTGGCCACGGCCTGCAACCGGATCCAGGTGCTGGAGGAGCTGGCGACGGCGGCCGGGCCCGACCTCACCAACGACGCCATCCGAGCGGTGCTCGACTCGAACCCGGACCTCGACGTGCCCCAGGTGCCCTTCATCAGTTTCAACGCTGACAAGTACGACGGCAATGACGGTATGCGCCTCGGGATCTTCGACTCGACGAAGGGTCTGGAGGGCCGGCTCGAACCGCTGTCCGAGCTGAAGCCGATCGACTGACCGGCACGGGTGATCAGGGTGTGGACAGCACCCGCACGGCACCGGCCACCGGATCGACCTCGATGAGTGAGCCGTCGACGATGTCGGTCATGGCGCTGTCGGCGCCGATGACGGCGGGCAGGTCCAGCTCACGGGCCATGACCGCGGCATGGCACAGCAGGCCGCCCTCTTGCACCACGAGGGCCCCCGCCATGGCCATCACCGCGTTGTAGGTGGGGGCGGTCCATGCCGCCACGAGGATGTCGCCCGGCTCCATGCGCTCGATCACCTCCTCGGCGCTGTGGGCCACGCGGGCCACACCCTGATACGTGCGCCGCCCGATGCCGGTGCCGGTGAGGGGTCGCCGTTCGGTGGGCGGCGGCTCGAGCAGCTCGACGCAGGTGGTCACCGCCTCCACCATGCGTCGCATCATCGGCGGCAGCACGGCCGGATTGGGCGGCGCGCTGGTCTTGCCCAGCCGGATCGGCGGCTCCAGCGACGACTCCCAATCGCGCTCGGCCCGACGCTGCACCAGCTCATCCGCGGACGGGCCGGACGCGCCGCGCAGCACGCCCGACAGCTCGGGGCCGTCCAGTTCGAACACGTGAGCCGCCTCGTCGATGCGCCCGGCTTCGGCCAGCCGCCGACCGGACTCGAGGTAGGCCCGGCGGATGAGCCCCATGGGCCACTCGGCGGTGAGGGGGCCGTTGTCGTCTCGCAGCCCGTACGCCCGCCGGGCCCATTGCCACATCTCGTCGAAGTCGTCGCCATGCTCGGCCGGGACCTGGGCGCGGATGGCGGCGAGGACCGCAGGATCGAAGTCGGTCGTCGGTGCGTCGGTGGCGCCGGCTCGCTTGATCATGTTGAGAGTGGCCGATGGCAGCTCGCCCACCGTGGCTCCCTCGATGTCATAGGACGTCACCACCCGCCACCGATAGGTGCTGAGGTAGTCGTCGAGCAGTCGGCCTGCTTCGGGTACGGCGGTGACCTGATCGAGGTCGGTCAGCGCGCCGACGTCCACGCCGTTGGCCGACAGGGTGTCGGCGATGTTTCGGGCCGCAGTGGCCGCCTCGGTGGTGGCCGGCGACGCCCCGTAGAGGGTCTCCATGACCTTCACCGGGTCGATGCCCCACCGGTTGGTGTGCGCCAACAGGTCGCCGATGGGCCCCATGTCGGTGCCATGGAGCTCGTGGTGGCGGGTCCAGCCGGCCAGGTTGTGGGCGATCAGCTCGTCGACGTGGGCCGCCAGCTCGTTGTCGTCGAGCTCGATCGGGATGGTTGCCTGGAGCGCCTGATTGGCGTCGACCCATTGCCGGCGCTCGGAGTGTTCCCACTCGGAGATGGGCTGGAGGTAGGCGTCGTCCGCGAAGGTCTGGCGGGCCTGGCGCTCGCGGCGCCGAAAGGCCGGATGGAGGCGGGCTGCCAGCCACAGCACCGGCGCCGGCGGCGAGGCCATGTTGCTGTCACCGCCCACCAACGGTCGCAGCCGGCGGTACAGCTTGCCGTTGACGAAGCGCATCTCGATGGTGTCCAACGGACCGCCCATTCGCTCGAACACGCGGCGATACGCGGTCTCGGCCGAGGGCACCGCCACGCTGCGGAACACCCGCGTGGGCGATGGCGGCGAGTGGGTGCCGTCGTATTCCCACTCTCCGGGACCGGGCGGGGTCCACCGGGGTTGGCGGTCGGTCATGATGGGTCTCCGAATCCTGCTGGTCGGGTGGTGTTGGTCCGGGCTGCGTGGGTGACCATCGCTTCGATCATCCACACGGCCAGGTCGGCGCCGTCGACCGGGTCGTGGCCCATGCGGTCGGTCAGCTCGAGGAACATCGACGACGAGACGGTGGCGATGGCGGCGTCGATGAGGCGGGTGCGGTCGTCGGGATCGAGCTCCGTTCCCAGCTGTTGCAGCGCCACCGCCACCTCGGCCCGTTGCTGGGCCAGGCGGTGACCGCGGATCTCACGACCGGCCGGCGACTGGTGCTGGGCCCGTACCGCTGCCACGTGGCGGCCGAACTCGGTCCACAGGCCGCGCTGGTACTCGAGCAGGTTGGCGGTGTTGACACCGGTGTGGGCCCGGTCGTGACGGATCCGCTCGTCGAACCAGCCGCCGGCGGCATCGAGCAGGTCGCTCTTGGACGGGAAGTAGCGGTAGAGCGTGCGCAACGACACGCCAGCGGCGTCGGCCACGGCGGCCATGGAGATCGACGCGGGAGGGTCGGTCTCGAGCAGCGTCAGCAGGGCGTCGACGATCTGGACCCTGGTGGCTTCCCGTTGCGCTTCCCGCAGGGTACTCATGACATGAAGCATGCCAATATGGCATGAATAATGTCAACTGGACTCGACGGCGGGCGGGCCCGACCGATCGGCGGGGCAGGATGGAGCGATGGAGAACCTCAGCGGTCTGATCGCGTTGTCCGTGCGGTGCTCCGGCGCCGACCGCGACCAGTGGCGTGCGTGGATGGGAGAACGGCACCTGCCGGGGCTCGGTGCCCTGTCCGGGGTGCGAGCCGTCACGTGGCTGGAGGTGGTGCCCGCACCGACGCTGGGAGCACCCGGCCTGGGGTTCAGCCACGTCGAGTTGGTCGAGTTGACCGAACCCCTGGACGCGGCCGTGGCCTCGGTCCGGGCCCACTTGGTTTCGGAGCGGCTGGGAGCTGCGGGTCGGGACGACCATGCCATCGTCAACGGAGAGGTGTTGGTGCCCCATGGCCCCCACGGCGCCAAGGCACCGGTGACCCCGGCGCTCTCCGGTCACATCCTGGCCAATGTGCTGTGCACCGATCACCGGCGGGAGGCCGATTGGGACCGGTGGTACGACGACGACCACCTTCCCGACATGATGGCCAGCGGCGCCTTCACCGGGGCATCACGGTGGCGCCGTCGGCTGCGCCCGCAATGGGGCGCGGCCCACGTCACCCTCTACGACATCGACATGCCCGTCGTGACCGACGCCGTCGAGCGCTCCGCCGCCGTCATGCCCGATCTGGTCGCCCGCGGCCGCAAGCACCCATGTCACTGCGGTGGTCTCACCCTTGCTCTTCAACGCGCCGACCGGTAGCGGGGTCGGAGGCGGTCACCGGAGAGCCCGTCACGGGTTGGGGGCGGTGATGCGATGATGGTGGGCCATGGATGGGCTCACGTTCGACGATTGTCTGCGGGTGGTCGATGATCCGAGGGCATACGAGGGGTGGCGCGACGACTTCGGACGTTCGGGGCCGTACGTGGTGGACAGTCGTGTCGACCTTCCCTTCGTCGCCGATCTGGCCGATCGCTGCCGGGACTTCGGTTTCCCGGAGCGGGCCACCGAATTGTTGGTTGCGCACCGCGAGACGTGGGATCACCCGGCGGTGCAACGTCTCGCCGCGCACTACCAGTGGTTGGTGGCCGAGCGCTATCACCCCGGTACCTACCTGCATCTCGGATTCCCGGCCCCGCCACCCCAGTGCCGGCTGTTCTACGCCTACGCCCTGCTGGGACTGGCCGGCCGGGTGGGCGCCGAGCAGGCCGCGGTCGGCATCGATGCGGCGGTGACGGTCGCCACGTTCTGGGACATCGGACAGCAGGTGATGCTGCACGATCGGATCCACGGCGAGGCCGATCTCCGGAAGGGATGGTGGCTCTGTCACCACCTGGCCGGCTGGTTGTTCCGGATCGGCCGCCTCCAGTTCCATCGCCGTTTCGCCGACGACCACCATGGTCCCGCCGCCGCCGGCCGGGCGTTTCTCGATGTCCACATCCCCGAAGACGGTCCGCTGACGCGGGCAGGCTGTGACGCGTCGTTCGCCAGGGCCACCCGGTTCATGGCCGAGCACTTCCCCGACGACGACGCCCGGTGGTTCGGGTGCTCGTCCTGGCTGCTCGACCCGGTGCTGGCCGAGATCCTCCCCGAGGATTCGAACATCGTGGATTTCCAGCGCCGGTTCCAGATCACCCACATCGAAGAGGGCTGGCCGTCGGGGGTGTTCGAGTTCGTCTTCGATCGACCCGACCTCGACGGGGCCGCGCCGCCCGACCTGCACACCCTCGCGCCGGTCACGACGCTGCAGCGCGCGATCGTGGACCACTACCGTGCGGGCGGCCGCATCCGCCCCGTCACCGGCGTGATCGAGATCGGAGATCCGTGACCCGACCGCTGTTGTTCCCGCGACCCCGGCGAGTCGAATGGACCGACGGGTACGCCCCGCTCGCCGCGCCGGTGACCGAGCACGCCGACCCGACCTTGCGCCCGCAGGGCTATCGACTGGCGGTCCGCCCCGAGGGCATCGAGCTCGGTCACGCCGACGAAGCCGGTCGCCGCTACGGACGCCAGACGCTCGGGCAGCTGACCACTGACGCCGGGGTGGCCTGTGCCGAGATCGACGATCACCCCGATCTGGTGGTGCGCGGGCACATGCTCGACATCAGCCGCGACCGGGTGCCCACCCGCCCGACCCTGGAACGGCTGGTCGAACGACTGGCCGCCTGTCGCTACAACCACCTCCAGCTCTACACCGAGCACACCTTCGCCTATGCAGCCCACCCGGCCGTGTGGGCCGAGGCGTCGCCGATGACCCCCGACGACATGCGCTGGCTCGACAGGCTCTGCGCCGAGCACGGCGTCGAACTGGCCGCCAACCAGAACACGTTCGGGCACATGGAGCGCTGGTTGCGCCACGACGCCTACCGTCACCGGGCCGAGTCGACCGACGGCTTCGAGCGGATGGGTGCCCGCCTGCCGTCTCAGTCGTTCGCCCCGACCCCGGACAACGCCGCGTTCGCGCTCGAGCTGGTTCGCGAGCAGGTGGCCACCGTGACCAGTCGGCGGGTCAATGTCGGTTGTGACGAGGTGTTCGAGCTGGGCACGGGGCAGTCGGCGGCCGAGGTGGCGCAACGGGGCAAGGCGGCGGTCTTCGTCGACCACCTCCGTCGCATCGTCGAGCCGCTCCTGGCTGACGGCCTGGAGGTGCAGTTCTGGGCCGACATGCTCGAAGCCGACATCGATGTGGCTCGCGACCTGGCCGAGGCCGGCGCGGTGGCCGTCATCTGGGGCTACGCGGCGCCCATGGACGTCGATCCCGACGACATCGACCTGTCCGGGCTGCCCGAGGAGGTTCGCGAGATCGCCGAGAACTACCTCCGTTATGCCGCCCGCGGGTTCGGGCCCCGGCTGGAGAACTTCGCCGAGTCAGCCTTCCGCACGTGGGTCGCTCCGGGCACCAGCGGTTGGAACTCCTTCGTCGGGCGGCACCACAACGCCCGGGCCAACATCGAGGATGCCGTCGAGGCCGCGGTCGCTCACGGCGTCGAGGGCATGCTGAACACCGAGTGGGGCGACAACGGCCACATGCAGCCGCCGTTCGCCACCCTGCCGGCGTTGGCCTACGGCGGTGCGGCCGGTTGGTGCCTGGCCACCAACGGCGACATCTCCGATGCCGATCTGTGCGCCGCCGTCGACCATCACCTGGTGCTCGACGCCGGAGGGACGCTGGCCGAAGCGCAGGTCGCACTGGCCACGGTGGAGGACACCCTGGGGCTTCCGTCGATGAACGGTGCCGCGTTCTTCTACTCGTGGGTGGCCAGCGGATTTGCACCGCCCGAGCCGACTGCGATCGACGGTGCCGCTCTGGGCGCGGCGATCGAGCAGATCGACGGTGCCGAGCGCGCCCTCGACCGGGCGCGGCCCGCAGCCGTCGATGGCGAGCAGTTGGTGATCGAGACCCGATTGAGCGCGGCACTGGTGCGCCACGGGCTGAAGCGGCTGGCCCACCGCTCGGGGCGGTCCGACGAGACGGCGGCCGACCTGACCGCCGAGGTGGGCGAGCTGCGGGAGCGGTTCCGCGAGTGCTGGCTGGCTCGAAGTCGCCCCGGCGGCCTCGACGACAGCCTGGCCAAGATGACGGTGCCGTAGCCGGGAGCGGGGACTCACTCTTCACCAAGGCCGGCTTTGGCCGCCAGCCCCCACGGTGACGAGCCATATTGGTGGGGTGGCGGAGCAGTTCCACTTCTACCCGCAGGTCTACCTCGAGCTCGTTCTGGCCGAGGTGCCGGCCTATGTCGAGCTCCAGGACACCATTGCCCTGGCTACCGGAGTGGGGCGGGAAGCCGTGCTCGAGCTGGGTGTGGGCACGGGTGAGACCACCCGGCGGGTTTTGGCGCGCCATCCGGACGCCTCGCTGATCGGCATCGACGAGAGCGAGGGCATGGTGGCCGCCGCGGCCACCGTGGTGCCCGAAGCCGATCTCCGGGTCGGTCGATTGGAGGATCCGCTGCCCGCTGGACCGTTCGACCTGGTGGTGGCGGCTCTCGCCGTTCATCATCTGGACGGGCCGGGCAAGGCCGATCTGTTCGCACGGGTGCGCGCCGTGCTCGCGGTCGGCGGCCGGTTCGTGATGGGTGATGTCGTGGTGCCCGACGACCCGGCCGATGCCATCACTCCCCTCGACCGCGAGATCGACTCACCGAGCACGATCGATGAGCAGCTCGAGTGGTTGTCGGCCGCCGGCCTGGCGGCCTCGGTGGTGTGGCGCCATCGGGATCTGGTGGTGATCGCGGCCGATGGTTGACCGGAGCGCTCAGTCGTCCAGCCGGCGGATCAGCGTCTCGGGGGCGATGGCCCGGTAGCTGTCCTCCACCAGTTCGGCCACCTCCGACCAGTCGGTTTCGTGGTCGAGCTCCAGGCCGATCCAGCCCTTGGTGCCGACGTACTTGGGGAAGTAGAAGGGTGGCCCTTCGGCGAGCAGCCCTTCCTGCTCGCCGGGAGCGGCCTTCATCGACATCGTCATGCGGCCGTCCTCGTCGCCACAGCCCACGAAGATCTTCTTGCGCACCCGGAACGTGGGGTGTCCCCAGGTCTCCTGCTCGGTCGCCTGGGGCAGGGCCAGGCAGATGGCGCGCAGTCGATCGGTGATGGTGTCGATGGCCCGCTGATCCACGGTGTCGTGCTCAGGCCGCGGTGAACCCTGCGACCGCCTCGGCCGCCAGTGGGTTGGTGCCCTCCAGCGACCCGGCCACGTCGTAGGGCGCGAATCGGATGAAGGCCTGCTGTTTGTGGAACGCCTGGCGTTCGCCCTCGGCGATGGCGTTGGCGTGGGCCGGGCTGCCCCGGCCGTACGCGTAGGCGGTGAGCGAGCGGGTGTCGGGCCACAGTGAGCAGGTGGCCACGAAGGGCGGCAGCCCGAAGCCGGTGGCCCACACGAGACCATCGGCGTCGCGCAACCCGCCTTCGGCGGCTGCGCTGGTGCGGAAGAACCGCAGGCTCTCACGCAACTTGAGCCGGCCGAGGGTGAGCACGATGAACGGGCCGTCCTCGTCCACCGCCCGACCAGAGGGCACGTCGGGGTCGAGGCCGGGCCAGGTGCCGTGGGCCCGCAGTGGACGCAAGCGGGCCCGGAAGCCGTCGGCCAGAGCGGCTGCCGCCGGGCTCTGGGCCAGGAAACGGTCGATGCTGGCGTCGTCGTCCCAGAACGCGACCAGACCGACGCGGTGTGGACTGGGCCGGGGTAACAAGGCGGGACCCAGCGGTGAGGCCAGGCCCATCCCTGCCTCGCGCAACCCCGGCACCTTGGCCGGTCTGGGTCGACGGGCGAGCAGTCGTGCCGCGGTGGGCACGCTGACATCGGCGATGTGGACGGACACGGGCATGGGGACCTCCGGTTCCACGTTCTGGCCCAGTCTCGCGGTTCTGATCCCGGCCCGCCCACCCCGACCGCGGTCGAGGATCGCGGGTGCGTTGTAACGTGACCCCGATCCGGTGAACGAGGGAGAGCTGGCCCATGGCCGATGCACGCGAGGCTGCGGTGACGGGCCGGGCGTGGAGTGACTTCTGCGACACGCTCAAGAGCGCGGGGCAGCTGGTGCTGGACAACAGCACCGACGACCTGGACCGCATCGAGGGCTTCCGGTATCTGAGCCGACTCACCAGGGGTGGACTGCAGTCGTTCGTGGAGGCCAACGACCGCACGTTCCCGCGCGTGCTGCCCATCCCCGAGCAGCTGAAGATCGGGTGCGACAACCCCGACGCCCATTACCTGAACGTCAACATCGACTCGGCCCACACCTACCGCATCAAGGGCACCCGGGGCACGGTCAACTACCTGGGCATCGGCGCCTACTCGGGTGGGTACGGCGCCGGCGCGTCGACACCCGGTCGACAGGGCTACATCGAGGACAACGATCCCGACCCCGAGCGGCGCATCTCGATCATCGCCAGCATCGACGAGCCGGTCCGGCTGGAGTCGGGCGAGCAGTGGTTGCCCATGGAGCGCGAGACCACGGTGATCATCCTGCGCAACTTCTACCTCGACCGCACGGTGGAGACGCCGGCTGACCTCCAGATCGAGTGCCTCGACCCACCGGCGCCCGACCCTGGTCCCCTGACCGCCGAGCAACTGGTGAACGGGCTGGCCCTGTCGGGTCTGTTCGTGCACGGCGTGGTCGACCGGTTCGTGGGGTGGGTCAACGACTACTTCCTGGATCGGCCCAACACGCTGGACTTCCTTCCCGACGCCGATCATGCCGGGGGATGGGGTGACCCCAATCAGCTGTTCCGCCACGGGTACTGGACGCTGGCGCCGGGCCAGGCGCTGGTGATCGACGTGCCGGCCATCGACGCCTACTACTGGAACTTCCAGCTCAACAACCTGTGGGAGGAGTCGCTCGACTACCGATACCTCCAGGTCACCGTGAACACCCACACCGCCCGCTACGAGCCCGACGGCACGGCGCGCATCATCGTGGCCGACGACGACCCCGGCATCGGCAACTGGATCCACACGGGCTACCACCGCCACGGCACGATGGGGCTGCGGTACAACCAGGTGGTCACCGACCGGGCACCGGTGTGCACGGTGGTGGACGCATCCTCGCTGGTCTGACCGTCCGTCCCCGGACCCCAGGTAGGGGCGCCCGGGGGCAAGGGTCATTCGAGCGGCGGGGGAAGAGGGAGCTGCGGGTCGGCGGATGGGGCCGGTCGGGTCGGCGGCGCAGGGGATGGGTCGAGCTCGACATCGAGGAGGCCGAGCGTCTTGTGACGGTGATGGAACGGGCACAGGAACTGCGCGTTCCAGATGGCCAGTGGCCCTCCGGCGGCGTAGTCGAGGTGGGCGTGGTCCACTTGGAGATAGGCGTGGTTGCTGCAGCCGGGCACGGCGCACCGACGGCCCTGCGCTTCGAGGGCGGTGAGCAGCTCGGCCGGCACGTGCCGGCCGTAATGGACCACGGTCTCGATGTCGGTGCCGTCGCGGATGACCGCTTTGATGAAGGGGTCGGCGTCGAAGTCGAGTGCCACCTCGACGGGTACCGGTCCGACGCCGACGACCTCGCAGATCTCGCCCGGGAGGGTGTAGCCCCGCTTGGCGGCCGAGTAGTCGATGATCACCAGCAGGTCGCGTTTGGGCGGGCGAGCCTGGCCCTGTCCCTGCGTGAGCCTCATCAGCGCATCGAAGCGGTACGCCTCGAACGGTTCGCGCCGACCCTGTTCGCGGGCCTGGCCGAGCACGGCGTCGGCCTCCTTGTCGAGCCGAGAAGCCAGCACACCGATGTCTTCGGGTGTGCCCTTGGCCAGCAGGCAGTGGGTGCCGTCCTCCTGGGCCCAGAGCCGCACGCTGCGGTCGCGGTGGATGCGCTCGTGTCGGAGCATCTGGTTCTTGTCGGCTGCGGCGATGACCCGGGCACACTCGTCGCGGAGCCCCGGTAGGTTCTCCCGTCGAGCGGTGTCCACCAGGTGGCGCTGCCGATCGGGGTCGGCCCGACCGGCGCGGGCCACCAGGTTGGCCTGCTCGGCGGAGAGCTCGCCACGGTCGACCGCGTCGCGGATGACGGGGAGCTTCCGGAGGCGCCGCTCGGTGTCGAGGGTCTGGCTGGCCTGACGCTTCGACACACCCGTGGTGCGGGCCAACCAGGCCGCTTCGTCCTTGTCGCCCGAGCGCCGATGAGCCTGCTGTTCGGCGGCTCGGGCCGCCAGCCGGGCCGCCGCGGCATCGAGTCGGCGGCGGTAGGGCACCAGGGCCTGGACCATGGCGGCCGCGTCGGGAGCGTCGTCCACCATCGACTCGACCGACGTCAGCGCGTCATCGAGCAGCGCGGTCCATGACCTGGTGACCGTCGTTGCCAACGGGGCCTCCCATCGATTCGTCACCCGTCACCCGACACGAGGATGGCGGTCCCTTCAGGGATTTCTGGAGGCCACCCGCCGGCGGCGAAGGAGCCCGGCGAGATCGCCGAGCGAACGTATGTTCGATAGTAGCGGGTCTGTGAGGTGAGGGCAACGCCTCTTCGGGATTTCTCGCATCGGGTGCTGCGCTCGGGAGGGGATGGCTTCGTCGGCCTCCGCGCGCCGCTCCTCAACAGAGGATCTGGTCGCCGTCGTCGGCGGTGGGTGCACCGACGGGTCGGGGGTGGTCCGGCTGCCGTGGTTCCCTCCGGGCCGTCGGGGTGCGGGAGCCCGGTAGTCGCCGTCAGCGGTGGTGACCGCGGCGGCCGGGCGGGGCGTGACTCGTCCCCCCGCCGGCACGACTACGACGCCGAGCCATCTATGGCGGGCATTGGCGGCCGAGTGGCCACGACGGCATGCAACCAGATGCCGATCGTCAGCAACTGGGCGGCGGCCCCCCAGGTGACGGCTCCCCGGGCGCCGTCGATGGCGGCCCCGACGAGCACGGCGGCGGCGAACGGCACGCTGGCCCACAGCCGGGCCACCAGTGCCCGGTCCGACCGGTCCCTGCCCCGCAGCACCCCCGATGCCGCCAGCGACGGGGCCGAGGCCAGGGTGAACAGCATCATCGGGACCAGCACCGGTTCGGTCACGTCGGCCGAGTCGCCCAGGACCTGGCTGATCCGGGAGTCGAATCCTGCCACCACGACGAGACAAGCGATGCCGCTGGCAACCATCGCGACCAGGATCCACCAACCGAATCGCTCGATCGCGGCCGGGGCCGTACCTCGCAGGCGCGAGCCTTCAGCGGTCAAGGCCTGCGTGAGGGCGACGTACAGCAGGATCACCGGCGCAGCCACCATCTGCGCACCCCGCAGGGCGGCGGCCTGCTCGACATCGATGCTCGCCAGCACGAACGCGGCCAACGAGATCACCCCAGCACTGGCGAGGTAGTCGAGGAAGATCGGGACACCGACCGCTCGGTGCGCTCCCATCCAGCGGGCCAGCTCGCTCGGGCGGGGCTCGAATCGGAGCCGCCGCCACCGTGACCCGGCGGCCACCAGGGCCCCGGCCAGCAACCCGATGAACATGGAGGCGACGGTGCGCCACAGCACGGCGATCCAGAGCCCGCACACGGCTGCTCCCACCAGTAGCAGCCCGCTGAGGGCCGCCGCCCGCTCGGGATGTCGTTGCACGACGTCGATCGACCGCAGCCCGTCCACCACCAACAACGGCAGCACCGCGGCGGCTGCGGCCAGCGCGGTAGCCAGGGTCAGCTCGGTCCAGGCGGCGGCCACCCCGACGGCCACGACGGTGACCAGCACGCCCCCCGCCGCGGCCAGTCCGAGCACGGCCGGGGTCTGTGCTCCGGTGCGTGAGGCTGCGTATCGGATGAGGAACGGGTCGAACACCAGCGCTCGCAACGAGTCTCGGGCCACCAGATAGGCGGTGAAGAGGGTGGCGTACAGGCCGAAGTCCTCCACGGCCAGGATCTGGGCCGCGGCCAGCCCGGCCAGAAAGCTGAACAGGCTGTTGGCCGCCTGGTCGGCGACCATCCAGCCCGTGCGCCGGGCGACCGCGGCCGGTCGTCCAGGTTCCCCCTCGGTCAAGGCGACCGAATCCGTTCTGTCCGGGGCGGGCCTTCGGCGGCGGACGGCTGGGTGGGCCGTACGGTCAGCGCCGTGATGACGGCAGCGGCCACCATCAACGGCGCCGCCGGCTTGCG
>Ga0224505_10000364_pt1 | contig 31448 bp, 22 predicted proteins | sample SF_Jan12_sed_USG_FD_169102 | JGI IMG/M metagenome (GOLD analysis project Ga0224505, IMG submission 169102) | Sediment microbial communities from San Francisco Bay, California, United States - SF_Jan12_sed_USGS_4_1 | ecosystem: Environmental > Aquatic > Marine > Sediment | place: USA: California... | reverse complement strand
CGATGCGATCAACCCCCCCACCAAGAGGACCAGAGCCCCGGGAATCCTCGGAGCGAGGAAACGCAGGACGAGGATGGTCGCCAGGCCGCCGATGCCGACCACGAACGTGGGTACGTGGAAGCCGCCGACCGTGTCGAGCCAAGCCGCCAGCTTCTGCCAACTGTTCTCCCCGCTCGCAGTCGTCCCCGATATCTTCGGGAGCTCACCGATCACCACCTCGATCGCTGCACCAAAGAGAAAGCCGGTGATCACCGGCTTGGACAAGAAGCTCGAGACCCAGCCCATGCGAAACGCCGCCAAAGCAACGAATGCAAGACCTGCTGCGACCGTGATCCCGGCAACGAGCCGAGCTGCGTCGTCACCGGCCAACCCGGTGGCGGCCACTGCGCTGGCTGCCACCGCAGCCAAGGCAGAACTGGGTCCGGTCGAGATCTGCCGTGAGGTACCGAACAGTGCATACAGGATCGCACCGGCGGCGGCCGCATACAGACCGGCGGCCAACGGCACTTGAGCGATGCCGGCGTAGCCGAGCGCCTTGGGGATCACCAACGCCGACACGGTGACACCGGCCATCACGTCATATCGAAGGTCGGACCGGTCGTAGGACGGCAGCCAGTCGAGAATGGGTAGATAGCGCCTCAGGCGACTCATGGGCGCACAGTAATCGCCATGCGTACTGCCATGGGGCTGGAGGGAGGGAGCCGTCGACACGGGATCGGCGAGGATTCGGTCGCACGACTTTCAACAGGGTCAGCCAACTGATCGACGGAATCGACACCTGGGTCGAGCACGAAAAGTGAGGATGGTGATGCGTCGCGGATTCGGTCCGAAGAGCAGCCCCCACCACCCAACCCTCGGGCGAGGTCTCCACTGCTGGTTCACTCCCTGCAGCACCCCGACGCCACGAACCCGAATCACATGGCTACACCCGAGTTCCGCGAGGCGGCGAACGCGAGGTCCACAGCTGAGTCATCGGTTGGCTCGACGTGTCGTCGTCGAATCCACTCCACCTCTGTACTCGGAGTTGAGGGTCTTGGATGGGCGGTTGGCCGCCGACCCTTGGCTGGTTCAGGTGCTGACGAACTCGAGTGCGATGTCGCCGGGGTCGCCTGCCGGCCCCTTGCCCTTGAACTGACTCATGTAGAGGGCGTGGTAGAACCCCTTGGCGGCCATCAGCTCGTCGTGGCCGGCCATCTCCTCGATCACACCGCCATTGAGCACCATTATGCGGCTCGAGCCCCGGATCGTGGCGAGACGATGGGCGATCGAGAAGCTGGTCTTGTCGTCCATCAGCTTGCGCATGCCATCCTGGATCAGTTTCTCGGTCCGAGTGTCGACGTTGGACGTCGCCTCGTCGAGGATCATCATCTTCGGATCGGCGACCATCGCTCGGGCGATCGTGATCATCTGCCGCTGGCCCTGGCTGAGGTTGGCGCCGCGCTCTGTCAACATCGTGTCGTACCCGTCGGGCAGACCGAGTATGAAATCGTGGGCGTTGGCCTTCTTGGCCGCCTCGATCGCGTCGTCCGGCGTGGCATCCTCATTCGCATAGAGAAGGTTGTTCATCACGGTGTCGGTGAACAGGAACGCCTCTTGCAGCACGACGCCGATCTGCTTGCGGAGGCTCGCTTGGGTCAGCTTCGAGAGGTCTTGGCCGTCGATCAGGATCCTCCCGGCAGTGATGTCGTAGTAGCGGGTGAGGATGTTGATCAGGGTGCTCTTGCCGGCGCCGGTCGGCCCGCATATGCCGATGCTCTCGCCCGGTTCCACGTCGAAGGTGTTGTCGCGCAGTACCAGGCTGTGAGGGACGTATCCGAAATCGACGTGTTCGAACTGGATGCGGCCACCCTTGAACTCGTAGTCGACGGCGTCGGGTGCATCCTGGATCTCCGGCCGCTCGTCGATGATCCTGAACACGCGGTCACCGGCTGCCGACGCGTTGAGTGAGGTGGTGATCAGGTTGGCCATCTCCGCCAGCGGGGATGCCAGCAGTGCGGAGTACCCGGCGAAGGCGATCACCGTGCCGAGTGTTGTCGACCCGTCGATGACGAGGAAGGTGCCGGCCACCAGCACGAGCACGTTCTGGACGAGGCTCAACGTCTGGGTGATCGGAAACTGCATCAGCGCGGACATGAACGCCCGCCGGCCGACCTTGTACACACCGGCGACATGCTCCTCGTGCCGCTCGGATGCCCACTGGCGGCGGTTGTTGCTGATGATGACCTTGTGGCCGCTCAGCGTCTCCTCCTGGTATGCGCTCACATCGCCGAGCGTCTCCTGGAGCCGGTTGAACGCAGGCCCCGAGACCTGGGCGATGGCGTATGCGACACCGGCGAGCAGCGGGATGGTGAGAATCGCCACGAGGGCGAGCTGCCAGTTGACGGCGAACATGACGGCGACCAGCAGGATCACCTGGATGGTCGATCGCAGGATCTGGCTGAGTGCGGTGGTGTAGAAGAGCGAAATGACCTCGGCGTCATTGGTGACGTTGCTCGACAGCTCGCCTGGGGAGTTCTTGAAGAAGAACCCCATCGACAGCGTCTGCACGTTGTCGAACAGGTCGGTTTGCAGCTCGTACAGGGCTTCCGACGCCAGCCTGGCGAACAACTGATTGGCCACGAAGCTGAACAGCAGGTACACCGCGCCGGCGGTGAGACCGACGATGGCCCACACGCTCAGGTCGCTCTTCGAGCCACCCTGGGCGATCACGTTCATCCCCCGCCCGGTGGCCGACGGGATCACGATCAGACCGACCAAGGAAATCAGCAGCGCCACTACTGCGAGCGCTGCACGGCCCTTCTTGGGGCCACCGATCATCCGTCCGACGAGTCGCAGGATCGTGCCGGCGCGCGCCTCGGTAGCATCCTCCGGGTGGCTCATGACGCCCCCTGCAGGTCGAGGCCGGCGGTGATGCCACCGCCGAGCTGAGACTCGAAGATCTCCTGATACAGCGGGCTGGTCTCCAACAGGTGTTCGTGCGTGCCGTCGGCGATGATCTCACCGTGCTCGAGCAAGTAGATGTGATCGAGGTCGATCAGGGCGCTGATCCGCTGGGCGACGTAGATCGTCGTCGCACCGTCCATGAACGTCGGGATCGCTCCCTGAACCCGGCCCTCGGTCGATGCGTCGAGGGCGCTGGTGCTGTCGTCGAGGATCAGCACCCGCGGTCGCGGCGCGAGTGCTCTGGTGATCGCCAGACGCTGTCGCTGACCGCCCGAGAAGTTGTAGCCCCGGCGAGCGACTGGTGCCTTCCACTGTTGCGGGAGCTTGGAGACGAACCCGAACGCGTCTGCCGCCCTGGCAGCCTCGAACATCACCTCGTCATCCGCGTCGGGGGCGCCGAACTTCAGGTTCGGGCGCAGCTCGTCCTGGAACAGCACCGCCTCTTGCAGGGCGACGCCGACGACCTTGCGCAGGTCGTGCAGCGACATGTCGCGGACGTCGATGCCATCGATCGTGATCTTGCCTTCGGTCACGTCGTAGAAGCGCGGGATCAAGTTCACGAGCGCTGATTTCCCCGCCCCGGTGGCGCCGAGGAACCCGACCTGCTGGCCGGGCTCGATGGTGAGGTTGATGTTCTTCAACGCCGGCGGGTCGTAGGTGCCGTCGGCGCGGCGGAACGCGAACGACACGTTGTCGAACACCACCCGCCCCCGCACGTCGTCGTGCGTGACGGCGACGGGGTCGTCAGGCTCCCTGATGGTCGCAACGGTCTCGTACGCCTCGAGGATCCGCCCAGCCGAGACGTCACCGCGCGAGATCAGTGGCAACACCTGAGCCAGCAGTGCCAGCGGCGTGATGATCAAGCCCATGTACTGGGTGAACGTGCTGACCTCACCGACCGATAGACCTGCGCCATTCAGCACGTTGTTGCCGCCGACCCACATCGCCACCGCAATCGCCAGTTGGCCGAGCCCCGTGAGCAACGGGGCCAAGAACGCCACCCGCCACGCAGCCTGGTACTCAGGACCCCGCAACTCTCGGGCACGCTCTTCGAACTTGCGCATCTCATAGCGCTCTCGGACGAACGCCTTCACGACGCCGATCCCGATCAGGTTCTCCTGGAAGGTGCCGTTCAAGTCGTCGAGCGCCAGCTGACGCTGGCGGTAGGCACGATCGATTGCCGGGACGAGGAGGGCCATGATCGCCAGCACGGCGGCGATCACCACCACGACGACCCACACCAGGTTCGGTGTGTTGATGATCGCCATTGCAACCGTCAGCAGCAAGAGGAACGGAGCCAGCGAGCCGAGCAGGATCGTGTACAACACCGCGTTCTGGATGTTCACCACATCGGAGTTCAAGCGAACCATCAGATCGCTCGTCGGGCGATGATCGAAGTTCTCGAACGAATAGCCTTGGACCTTGCTGTACAGCTCGCGGCGGACGTAGTACGCCACGCCCTGGGAGAAGAACACCGCTTGCGAGCCTGCAACCGCGATCGATACGCCCATCATGATCGCGAGGACGAGCATCCAGATGCCGACGTCGACCGCAGCGCCAGGATCGCCGGCGACCATGCCCTCGTCGACCAGCTCGCTGATCAACGAGGCATACGCCACGATGCACACCGCAGCGATGAGCATCCCCACCTGCGAGATCACGAATCGCGCCTTGTACTCCCGCACGATCCGGAGAATCCTGAGCAACGACGTCGGCATGTGATGTCTCCCTCCCGTTCACCGGGTCCGGATCGGTTGATCGTAGCCTCGAGCTTCGGCAGCAAAGGTGCCGCCCGGTCCGCTTGCCGACGCCCGCCCCCCACGTAGCGACGTCGGGTTGGCCGACCTCCTGTCCGGGCGGAAGCGCCCACACGAAGGCACGGAGCGGCCGGGCACGGCTTCCACCGGTGGCGCCGACGGCCCTGGGACTGATCGGTTCGAGGTCACGGTTGGTTGAACCGGCCCGATCCGAACGGAGCGGCCTCGGCCGTCCCCGACCTGGCCGACGGTTCGCTCACCGAGTGCGAGAATCACATCCCGCCGCGAGACGGGCACGAACGGAGGTGCGACGACGATGACATATTGCCTTGCGATGCGACTCGAAGAAGGGCTGGTGTTCTTGTCGGACAGTCGCACCAACGCGGGAGTCGACAACGTCAGCACCTACCGCAAACTGCACGTGTTTCGACCCGGGCCCGACCGGATCTTCGTACTGCAGTCGGCCGGCAACCTCGGCACCACGCAGGAAGTGCTCGACCGTCTGGCGCGCGATCTGCTCGATCCGAACGCAGCGATCAGCCTCGCATCGGCCGAGCGCATGTTCGAGGTGGCGCTCTATGTCGGCTCGCTCACCGTCGAAGTCGCGGCGAGCCACCGACACACCCTCGGCGATGCCGCCGCGGCGACATTCATCCTCGGTGGCCAGATCGCAGGTCACGATGCCGACATCTTTCTGGTGTACCCCGAGGGCAACTGCGTGCGGGCGTCCGAGGACCGCCCATTCCTCCAGATTGGCGAAACCAAGTACGGCAAGAGCTTGCTGGACCTGGCTGTTCGCGCCAATGCCGATCTCATTCAGGCCGCCAAGATCGCGTTGTCGTCCATGACGAGCACGGCAATGGCGAACCTGTCGGTCGGCCCACCGTACGACCTCGGGATCTATCGAAATCGCTCGTTCAGCTTGGATCATGTGCGCGTCGCCGGCGAGTCGCCCTATCTCGCCCGTCTGGAGGCGGTCTGGACGAAGAGCCTGCTCGCCGCGGTGGCCGCCCTTCCCGAGGTGGAGCCGGGTGACATCGCTGAGCTCAGAGACGAGCTGACGGGAACCGGAGCCTCGGCAGATGAACCCGATCACATGGAATCGCCCCCCTGACAAGGATCGAGGGGTCTCGTGCCGCTGGCTGTGAGCGCATCAGATATCTCGGATGCATCGGAAATGCAGCTGAGTCAGGGCCCATTCTCCCCAGGCGGAGCCTCGATACCGTGCCGGGCATGACGACGGGGCCGGCACCGCAAACGTGATCGACCCTGATATCGCCGCAACCAACGGCATCATTCACTCGATCGACGCGGTGATCCTACGCTTGAACCGCCGCATGTCCGGTGGACAGAGCGGACCCGTCGGTACTGTGCAGGCCCGTTGCTCACTCCCGGCTGTGATCACCCAGCTGTGCTGACCACGGAAGTCGACCAACCAGCGCCGAGGGCTTCCTCACCCCACTGCCGTGACGAGTGCGCCGACCCGGATGCTCCTAGCCGGCGAGCTCCGCCTGGCGGTCTCGGTCCGCGAGCACGGTCCTGAGTCGCTCCGTCTCGGTCGGCGCCCACCCTTCGGGCACCGAGATTCCAACCCAGCCGTCGAGATACTCGCCACTGGTGTACAGGTGGCCGTGACCCGCCGGGACGAGTCCGGCGACCGGGAGGTCCGCTGCCACCTGCCACATCGTCACCAGCGGAAGCCAGGTCATGTCCTTGGGCACGTCGGGGCCCCGCTGTCCCTCCCTGAGCCAATCCGGCCTGGAGAGCGCCAGTTTCGGAGAGAAGAAGGACACAGGATCCGAAGGGTGTTGTATGTACACGATTCGGGTGTCTTGCCACTCTGCCGTGGGGACGTCGAGCCTGTTTTCGAGGGTCGTGAAGCGGACGGTTCGTCCCTCCTGATAGATTGGCAGCCAGGCCGGAGAGCCTTCGTCGCGCCGGGCGGTGAGGTCACTCCACATGTTGTTCACGAAGGGCGGGCCCACGAGCAGAGCTCCTTTGACCGGCTCGTTGATGATGTTCACCGAGGTGAGGATCGACTCGACCCCGTAGGACCCCAGCGACAGACCGAACAGGTAGATGTCGGGTCTGGACGCCTCGGGCAACGTCGACCAGTACTCGTGAACGGTGTTGAAGACGACTTGCGAGGTCTCGCTGGTGACCGCCTGGTCGGCGAGAAGCGAGATCCAACTCGGCAGATACGAGTACTGAACTCCAGCAATGGCGGTGTTCCCATTGTGGAGGTACTCGATCGAGTCCATGCCCTGCGGGACGAGGTAACCGGTTCCTGTGGTCGTTGCCACCACCAGCACGTTGCGTTCGAACGCCCCGGTTCGCTTCAACTCCTCGAGCACGAGGTCGGCCCGTTCTTGCAGCGTCTCAGCAGACTTCAAACCCACGTACACCCGAATCGGCTGCTCAGCCGAGCCTCCGTGGAAGGCGTTCAACTCCTCGAGCGTCGGGCCGGACCCGACGAACGAACGACCTTGTCTCCCCAGGGACTCCCAGCTCACCAGCGAGGCCGGACTGCCCGATCGTTCCGGCACATCCGGTTGGGTGATGCCTTCGGCGGTGTTGTCGTCACGGAGCGAGAACAGTTGGTTGGCCGCACTGAACAGACCACTGATCAGCACACCGTTGATGAGGAAGACCATCACGAGGAACACGGCAGTCCCGCCGACCAGGCGTGCCACCCGCTCGGGCATGACCCGATTGAGCGACCGGGCGATGGCCTGAAACAGCTTGCGGATCGAGCGACCGGTTATCACGACCAGCGCCGCCACGATCACTGCGACCGGGATGATGACCAACCAGGCAGTTGGATCCACCGATTCGGTGCTGAAGCTCGCAGCGAGCTCGTTCTGCCATCCGACCTGCCTCCACACCGACACGGCGGTGATCGATCCGGCGACCCCCACGGTTGCCCAGAACACGATCCGCTGGGCCTGGCTACCCCTCTGAGGGGCGCGCAAACCGAGGTAGTTCCAGGCCCACCCTCCAAGAACTCCGATCCCGTAGCCGATCGTGATCGTGACGCCGGAGACGAAACCCTGGAAGGCCGGAGCCCGCGGCAGCAATGACGGTGCCAGCGACGCGGCAAAGAACAGGATCGCCACGAACAGCCCCGGCCGCGAGAAACCCCTCGAGAAGACGCGTACCGTACGCGGGGCGTCGGCTGGGTGCGAGTGCAATGGGGCCTCCCTGGCGTACTGTGGCTCGCAGACTCTAGGCGGTACGCCCGGACTCGGTGACAGGATCGGCGACGGTCCTCGCCGGCGCCGGACACGTCGTGGGCCCGTTCACGACCGTGCCCAATCGTGGCCATCGAGTGGCGTGCGGCCCCCGGGAAACCGGGCCGAGGCGTCGACTCCCGCGGCCCCAGGGTTCGCCGGAGCTCGAAGGCACGTCCTGACGAGTTGGCGGCGGGATACGCCGAGCCCGTCCCCGACCCATGGCGGGCTAGATTGCTCGGGTCGAGATAACCGGATCGAACGGAGTGGATGTGGGCAAGAGAGCCATCGTGGCACTGATCGGAGTGATGATCGTTGTCGCCGCATGCGGCGGCAACAACACCGCCGACAGCGAATTCGGGGATCTGGAGCCGTTCCGGGCGATCACCGAGCTCGACGCCCAGGGACGTCCATACCTCTCGCCGTGGGACGTCGATCCTGCCGTGGCTGACCTCCAGCGGAAGGCGGTCGATGCGGGAATCCCGGTCGAGGTCACCGGCGTGTACGACGACGACACGCTCGCCATCGTCCTTGCGTTTCAGTACAGCCAGGGGCTGGTGCCCGATGGTGTTGTCGGGCCGCTCACCTGGGATGCGCTCGACAACCCGCAGAATCTCCCCGAGAACGTGGACGCCCTCACCCTCGTCGAGATCGCCAATGTCGCGCTCGACTCGCCTTCGGATGCACGCCAGATGCTGTCTGACCTGGGGTTGCCCCCTCCCGTCACGCCGCCGACCCCGGTTGCACCAAGCGGCGGCGCAGGATCCGACGGCGACGGTGATCCGCCGAGTACTCCTCCCGCGGGCTCGGACGGTCGTGTGGCGGTTGCTGTGGTTCATCTCTCCTCGCAGCAGATGGAGCTGCTCGACGATGCCGGCGGGGTGGTGTACCGCTTCCCCATCTCGTCCGGGCGGGACGGGCTGACCCCGGTAGGGAGCTTCAAAGTGCAGAGCAAGTCCGAGCTGGCGTACTCGGCGACCGATTATCCGAACATCACCATGCAATGGATGACCCGATTCAACGGCGGCATCGGCTTCCACGGAATCCCGGTGAAGAACGGTGAACAGCTCGACACCCCGCTGGGTCAGCAGCCGGTCAGCGCCGGGTGTATCCGCATGGACGATGCGGATGCCAAGATCGTGTTCGACATGCTCCCGGTCGGAGCAGATGTCATCGTGCAAGCCTGAATACTGCGGGCGGCGGGCGGGTGCCTGGTCACCGCAGGGCGTCCTCGCCTCCAGAATCGACTTGCCAGGCCCAACCACCCAAGCTCCTCTGAGGGCAGTCGATCGAAAGCCACCACGCCGATCACCTCGGACCTGATCGCGCCTGCGCTCAGACGTCGCGTTGGATGACGATGCTTCCGCCGGCGATGGCCGCTTGGTGGGCCGCATGGTCGAGTTCGTTGAGATCTGCGTAGCTGGAGGAGAACTCGGCGATCGCCTGGTCGAAGGTGTCGGTCTTGCCCAGGTAACCGGCGATCATCGTCGCATCCCCAGCTCGGGCATGGGCGAGCGCCAGGGCCGATCCGCAGAGCCACCCGTACCGCCGCAGGCCGTTGGCCCCCATGCCGTCGACTTCCAACGACCCTTTTCCATCCCAGAGCTGCCGGAAGTAGAAGAAGTTGGTCTCGCCGGTTGCCCGATCTTCGTACCGTGCCCACCCGAGAAGGATGTCGCCCATGGTCTGCATCAGCCGCTGCCCGACCACCACACGCTCGCCCGGCTCGAACTGGCTGGCGCCGAGATGCGCTTCGAGCACCGAAGCCGTCGCCTCCTTGAGCTGCATGAAGAGCGGCTCGCCGTCACCGCTCTCGAGGAGCACGATGAAACACCGGGTGCCGACGCTACCGACACCGACGACCTTGCGGGCGAGATCGACGACCGTGTACCGGTCGAAGAGTCGACGCCGATACGCCGGAAGCGTTTGCAGATACAGGTCGAAGAACTCGATGATCGTGGGGGTCTGTTCTTCCATCAGCTGTTTGTCGAGGCGGGTGACGACCGGTGGGTCGGGTACGATGACCCGTCGGCCGTCGTCCTCCACCGTCGTCAGCTTGTCAAGGGCCCGCAGATGGTCCTTGCCCGCGGCCTTCGCCGAAACGCTCTCCACCTCCTTTCGCTGCTCTACGTCGGTCGCGAGACCCTTGACCTCGTCGAGTTCCAGTCGGCGATAGTGCACCGCCAGCGGGGCGAGCCTGGACAGCTCGGACACCGTCGTCCGATACCCCTCGACCGAGGCGCGGACGGCGCGATCGATCTTGTTCGCGGACAGCTCGTTGTTGCGGCCGGCGACGGCGACGCTCGCCGCGAGACGCTTGACGTCCCACTCGAAGGGTCCGGGGTGTGTTTCGTCGAAGTCGTTCAGGTCGAACACGAGGCGGCGATCGGGACCGTTGAACAAACCGAAGTTCGAGAGGTGGGCGTCTCCGCACAGCTGCACCGAGATGTCGGTGCTCGGCGTTCTCGCCAGATCGGCCGCCATGATCGCCGCGCCACCCCGATAGAACGTGAATGGCGTGGCGCTCATGCGGCCGTGTCGGATCGGCACCAGCTCCTGAAGCCTCTGCGCATCCTGGGCCATCAGGATGCTGACGGTATCGCCGCGCTCGGCTCGGCCAGGAACCGCAGCATGTGACTCCAGCGGCACCTTGTCGCGCATCGCACGCCCCGCCTCACGCCGGACCTTACGCTCCGGCACATGGGGGCGACCAAGCAGTCCGGTTCGTTCCTGAGTTTTCATCAAATCAGTCTTGCAGGTTCGGGTTCGGTTCGAGTCGACGGCAGTCGACACCGCTGGACGGGCGCGGGCGCCGCATGCCAACGAGAGACCCCGGGCGATTCGCCGGTGCTGGGCACGGGCCTCACACCTCCACGGTTCCGTGTAGGGTCACGGCCCATGTCGATTGCCCGCGCCGCCGACGATCTGGGTTGGCGGCCGCTCATTCCGATCGCAATGGTGATGTTCATCATTGCGTTGGACACGACGATGCTGAACGTGGCGATACCCGACATCGTCAAGGATCTCGACACCACGACCTCGGCTGTCCAGTCCGCTGTGGCACTGTATTCGCTGGTGATGGCGGCGTTGATGGTCGGCGCCGGCCGCCTCGGCGACATCGTCGGATCCAAGAGGTTGTACAGGATCGCTCTCGTGGTCTTCGGCGCGGGGACACTCACGGCCACGCTCGCACCGAACGTGGCCGTCCTGATCTTCGGGTGGTCGTTCCTGGAGGGCGTCGGCGCAGCGGCGCTCATCCCGATTTCGATCGCGATGATCTCGATCAACTACGACGGGAGCCGAAGGGCCGTCGCATTCGGGATCGTCGGGGGATTCCAGGCGGTGGCGGCAGCAACCGGCCCGATCGTCGGCGGCTTCCTCGCCACCAACTTGTCCTGGCGCGTTGCGTTCGGGTTCGAGGCCGTCGTCGTTGTCATCGTGATCGTGCTGTTGAAACATGTCATCGGTGCACCGGCCCGCCCCGAACTGCAACTGGACTGGCGCGGTGTGATGCTCTGGGCGAGTGGTCTGATCTCGATCGTCCTCAGCGTCCTGTTGGCCGGGTACTACGGATGGTGGAGCGCTCGGCGCCCCTTTTCGCTCGGGGGATCGGAGATCCCACTTTGGGGGTTCTCCCCGACGCCCGTTCTTGCCTTGGCGGGTTTGTGCATTCTCGTGGGCTTCGTTCACTGGACGCGGCGCAGGGTCGCACGAGGGGAGGTGCCGCTGTTCTCGTTCGGAACACTCTCCAACGTCAACTACCGGACGGGAATCGCAACCGACGCTCTGGAGTCGCTCCTGATCGCCGGCTTGCTGTTCATCGTCCCCGTCTTCCTGCAGTCGGGGCGGGGATACACCGCCCTGGAGGCCGGGGTCGCGTTGCTCCCCTTCTCGTTCGCCATTCTCGTGGGCGCCCTCGGCCTCCCGAAGCTGGGTGAGGTCCTCTCGCCGAAGCTCGTCATCCAGGTCGGCACCGTCCTCATCGTCGTCGGGCTCATCTGGTACCGGGCTGTCTCGGCGGGAGCCTTCAGCCGCGTCGACTTGACCGGGCCATTCGTCGTCATCGGCCTGGGTATCGGGGGGCTCCTCTCACAGGTGGCCAACGTCACGTTGTCAGGTGTCGCCGACGAGGAGCGGGGCAGTGCCACCGGCGTGTACAACACCGGCAAGGAGCTCGGAACCTCGCTCGGCACCGCAATCATCGGCACGGCCATGCTGGCGTCGTTCTTCTCGTTCTACGTCAACACCTCGGCGCTGGAGATCGGCCAAGATCTGAGTCCCCAACGAGCACGCGTGCTGGCGATCGAACTCGAGGACGCAGAACAGCGACTCGACGATGACCAACTCGTCGAGCTCGTCCAGACCGAGATCCCCCAGTTCACCATCTCCGACATCAACCGCATCGCCGACGACTCCTGGACCCAGGCCAACCGCCGCGCCGTCGAATCCGCACTGGTGGTGGCCGTGCTCACCCTCATCACTTCCACCTTCCTCCAAAGAAGTGACGGCCGCCGGTAACGCGGGTCGCCTCGTCGGACGCGGTCCCGACCCCCGGACCACCGAGGCCGCTCAACCGATACCCGTTCGAGGACGCCCAACTCGTTGGTGCACCCGATCCGCCCGTTGCAGGGTTCCCGGTCTCGTGAAGGCCAAGATCCCGGGAGTGTGTCGGAGGGGCGGGTGGCCCCCTGTGGACCTCAGAGAGCGGGTCATGGGCGTGGGAGTCCGCGAGCCGGAGGACCTCGACCCGAAGCCACCATCCAGCGCTGTCGTATCCTGCTGCGAGCGGACTCCGGCCACCCAGCCTCGCCCGCTGCAGGCCCCGGCATCGGACATCTTCGTCAGGAGCAACGCAATGCTGAACACCGTCAACCAATTCTTCAATCGGGCCGCCGACCATTTGGAACTCAACGAACAACTGCGAGAGATCCTGTTGACACCCAACCGCGTGGTGAAGGTGGACATCGTGACCGACAGCGATGCTGGTGGCTTGCACCATCATCAGGGCTATCGCGTCCAGCACAATGCCGCCCGTGGGCCCATGAAGGGCGGGCTGCGCTACCACCCCAGCATGGACGAAGAACATGCCGCCAGTCTCGCGAGTCTGATGACGTGGAAGACCGCTGTGGTGGATGTCCCCTACGGAGGCGCCAAAGGAGGCATCAATTGCGATCCGGCAAAGCTGAGCGAAGCCGAGCTCTACCGGATCACAACAACGTTCGTCGAGCTGATCAAAGAAATCATCGGTCCAACCATCGACATCCCAGCACCGGACGTGAATACCAATCCCAAGATCATGGGCTGGATCATGGATACGTACTCGAAGTTCTATGGTTTCAGCCCCGGAGTGGTGACCGGTAAGCCTGTTGATCTGTTCGGCTCGCTGGGTCGCGATGAGGCAACCGGCCGAGGAGTGATGTCCGTGCTCGAGGAGTGCCTGAAGGCGGACGGCCGGACACTCGACGATGTGACCGTGGCGATCCAAGGATTCGGCAACGTCGGCAGCCACGCAGCGCGGTTGCTCGCGGACCGAGGCGCCAGGATCGTCGCGGTGTCCGATATCAGCGGCGGCGTCTCCAACGAGGCAGGTCTCGATGTCCCGGCACTGTTGGTGTGGGTGAAGGAACATGGGGTGGTCAGGGGCTTTCCGGAAGCGGACCCGATCGAGGGTGATGCGGTGCTGACGTCGAAAGCCGACGTTTTGATTCCTGCGGCCCTAGAAGAAGCGATAACCGAGGCGAACGCCCACGCCGTGCAGGCGCACATCATCGTCGAGGCCGCCAACGGGCCGCTCACCACGGGAGCACACGACATCCTGATCAACAGGGGCGTCACGGTGATCCCTGACATCCTCGCCAACGCCGGCGGGGTCACAGTCAGCTACTTCGAGTGGAGCCAGAACACGCAGCACTATCGATGGGAAGAAGCCAGAGTGGTCGAAGAGCTCCAAAAGGTGATGCGTAAGGCGTATGACAGCGTTGCGGAACTCGCCGCCCGCGACGGCATAGACCACCGTCGTGCGGCATATGTACTGGCCATAAAGAGGGTGGCGCGCGCCTCTGCATCCCGCCGATCGATCAGCCAGCATCTGCCGCCGAGGCTGCTCGACTGAACGGACTCCACCGTAGGGACGGCGAGGCCCTGGCGTGCCCGCGTTGGAGGCGGAGCCTCGCATTCGGCTGTCCTGGCCGCCGAGGTCCGGCAGATGAGCCAGATTGGATCGAGACCACTGACCCGGCGGCATGGATCAAGAACGCCCAATCTTCGCAGAGACCTGGGTTGCCCGGGAGCCCACGTTCCATCCGGGAACACTCAGCCGATCTGTCGTGCGGTCTGTCTGCCCGATCCTGCCACCCACTGGGTCACCTGAAGACCAAAGGAGAACACGAGGGCCCATCCCAGCCCGGCGACGCCGATCACTGCATAGTCCGAGAGGGTGCCGAGAGGGCGGACCTTGAGGAGTTGTTGAGCCAGCGGAATGTGAGTCGTCACAACGAAGAGGAATCCGGAAACCACCGAGACAACCAGCGGGCGGAGATCGAGTATCTCAGGGGGCTCCAGACCGTTGAAGCGCAACGGTGGGCGGATGAATCCGGCCAGCATCAGTCCGGTCACGATCAGCACATGCGTCAGGGCGGTCTGGGCGTATTCGATCGTGCCACTCGAATGGAGAAAGAACTGATACATGGTGAATCCGACAGCAGTCGTGGCGATGGATGCACCGATCACGAACGTCATCAGGTTGCGGGCTAGATCCTCTCCGGACGGCATCCCACGCGGCGCCCATATCGACAATGCGGTTGCAGGGATCGCCAGTGCGAACACACCGACCATGGTGCCCTCGGACGACGTGTACGGAAACCCGCGCGAGAACAGGCGAACCATGACGATCAGACCGAGCGCGTAGAAGACCTGACTCACATAGAGCTTGAGCACATCCAAGAGGCCGTTGACGATTCTCTGGCCGCGTTCGATGAGCCTCGGGACGACGACCGGTGAATCGTCGACGAGGATCATGTCTGCCAGTGTGAGGGTCGCCGGGGCGCTTCTCTGTCGGACGAGCGTCAGATCGGCCTGCCCCATCGTGGTGATGTCGCTGATGCTGTCCCCGAGGACCGCCACTGTGTGGCCGGCTTCCCGCAAAGACCGCACGATCGAGGCGCCCTGCTCTGGGTTGAGACCTCCGAAGACGGAGTGATCTCTCGCTGCCGTCGACAACTCGGCATCTGTCATTCCTGTCAGCACCTCGCATTCGATCGCCCGGTCCGTCCTCGCCAGCTCGACAGGAACCCCGGCGTCGATGAGCGTCCTCACAACGTCGCGCGCCGGGTCCGACGAGAGGATCTTGACATCGATTCCTTGACTCACGAATGCCTTGGTCGCCTCAACCGCCTCGGGTCTCGCCTGACGCCGCAACTCGACGGTCCCAAGCCGGATCAATCCCGCCGGAAGCGTGGGCCGGCCCGCCGAATCGAACAGCGAGGCCGGCTGCGGGATATGTGCGAGGATCAGTTGAGTCTCCGGGTCTGGCCGCTGGTCACCTTCGGTGCCTGCATCGCTCGGGACATCGGCTCGGCCACCGAGCGACGGGATGCGACCCCTGAGCCGGAACAGGGGTCGGCGCCGCCATCCGTTCCCAGTCGCCGTCTGTTCGGGTCGGTCGTCATCCGGTGACTCGATCGGGCCGTTCTTCGGGGAGACGGGAACGGGTCCGACGTCCCCCGCCTCGTCGTCTCGCTTCGCCTCACGGTCTCGATCCAGCGTGTCGTCGCGACCTCGTTGGGTCAGACGAACGATCGGACCGACGACTCTCGACATCTGCCGGCGCGCCCTGGCCCGGATCGATCGCGACTCCTCCGCCGGATCGGCTGGGAGGCCCGGGGCGGGGCCGGCGAGCGCCGGTTCGAGGATCTCCGGCTCCCCGATGACAAAGACCCCGCGGAGATCAGGGTCATCGAACACCGCGCCGCTCCATCCGTAGGCCGTGATGAAGGGCATCTCGGCGACGACACTCCGACGATTGCCGTCGAGGTTCGACCTCAGCAGTCCACCCAGTGCGCCGGAGGGCAAGGTGCTCTGTGCGTAGTCACCGAGAGTCTGGCGCAGGCGATGGGCCGAGAATGCTTCCTGGCCGGACGGTCCTGGCGCCGGGGACACGTCGATTCTGGTTCCGGTGAGGAGGCTCTCGTGACTGAAGCAGATCACATCGACGTTGGCCAGAACCTCGACGCACCGCGCCCTGGGAACGAGCGCTCCCACCTTGGAGATGTCTGCCGTCGAGGCGGCATAGGTGAGCACGACCATGAAGAAGAGGCTGGCCGGGGCAAGGCTGAGCAGGACGCTCATCGCATTGATGAAGGCATCGGTTGAGTCTGTGGGGTCGAGCCGGAGGTAGCTGATGATCGCGGCGGAGGCGATGACGAGGACGAGAGCCAGCACTGCGGTGAGCACCCGTTTGACGACTCGTTCGATGGGTGTGAGCTGTAGACCCATCTGTTCAGCCTGACGCAGCTGCCTCACCACGCGCCGGTCGACGCCCAGGGTGTCGGCGATGTAGATTCCCTGGCCTCGAAGGCAGAACGAGCCGGCGTAGACCAGGTCGCCCTGGCTCTTCTCGGTCCTCGCTCCGTGTCCGGTCAGCAGTGACTCGTCGAGGATCGGCCGCCCGGGTCCCACGAGGTGGCCGTCTGCAAGGACGACGTCCCCTCGACCGATCACCAGCGCGTCCCCCGAAACGAGGTTGGCAGTGTCAACGGCGCGGAGCTGCCCGTCTCTGACGGCCGTCGCCGTCGGACGTGCCGCTCGGCGCATACCCCTGAGCCGAACCCTGACGAACTCCCATTGCAGGATGTTGACACCGATGGAGACCACGAGCATGCCCATCGTGATGAGAGCGTCGACCGGCCTTTCCAAGATCACTTGGACAAGGGCGATCGCCAGGATACTGACATTCAAGATGGTCAGGGCGCTGGCGCGAATGATCGCTCGGCGAGAAGGCGGAGGCTTGAAGGCTATGGCGTTGTCCGAGCCTTCGACCGTCCGGGCGAGCGCCTCGCTTTCGCTGAGTCCGTAACTGGAAAGATCGGGAGAGCGAGGAGGAACGGTCCCGAGGGACTGTCGCTTGCCTTTGCGAGCCGAGACGACAGCGAGCACCAGAGCAGCAGTGAAGATGCTCGCGGGTACGAACCACCGAAGGGTTGCCCGTCGGCCTCTCGATACTGCGCTCGGGGAGGTTGTCACGAGCCTCTCACCGACACAGCGAACCTCACACCGCCCCGACCGGCGATCGACCCGCCGGCTTCTGGGTGGCTCCCCCCTCCAGATGCGACCGTGCCGGATGCGGCCGAACGATGGTTCGAGACCTCCGGCCGTACTGCGTCGCCCGCCGAGGCCGTATGCCCGATTGCCACATCACCTGCCTGGGCGCGACTGCGGTTGAGAGGTATCGGCGGGGCCATGAGCGACGGGGCATGCTATCAGTCGTGCCGGCCATCAGCCCCAGCCGGGCGCGCCTCTCCACCGCCGATCCGAGCGACCGGCATCGGCGCGACAGTGGTTGGTGACGCCGTGAGTCCCAACGGGAGGCGCTCCAGCCGTGGCACTGCCCCGAGGTGTCGATCGGGCTCGGTCGGTCATGGCGCCCACCCGCGTGGAGTACGCTGGCTCGGCGCCGATGGCGTCGCCGAGACGATTCATCGGGAAGACGCCGACCCACGAGAACGTGACCGCCGCAACGTATGAGAAGGACGGCTATGTCGGAGCAACCTCTTGATGCACTGCCCATATGGGGTGTCTATGCACTGATCGTTCTCGTGGCATTCCTCACGGTAGAGGTCGGGTTCCGTTTGGGCCGATACAAACAGCAGCGCACCAAACACGTGATGGAAGCGTCCGTCGGATCGGTGGTTGGCGCAACTCTGGCGTTGCTTGCGTTCTTTCTGGTATTCCTCACCGGGGCTGCCGCCGATCGTTTCGACACCCGGCGGGAATTGGTGGTGACGGAGGCCAACGCAATCAACCGAACCTATTTGCGAGCGGGATACTTGGAAGAGCCGTACCGCAGTGATATTCGTCAACTGCTGCGTGAGTACGTTGATGTGCGGCTGGAGGCCGCTCGAGATCCGAACAAGCTCGCCGCCGGCGTGGCTCGCTCAGAGGAGATCCACAGAGAGATTTGGGATCAGGCCGAGGTTCTAGCTGTGCAAGCCCGTCCGAACTCGGACATGGTAGCGCTCTTCATCGAATCCCTGAATGACGTCATCGACGTCCACACCGAGCGTGTAGTCGTCGGTTTGTTGCGTATCCCGACGAACATATGGACTGCCGTCTTCTTCATTGCCTTGCTGACGATAGCGATGGTTGGATTCCAAAATGGAGTGACCGGCAACCGTGTTGTCATCGCGCAGTTGGCGATGATCATGGTCTTTGCGGGTGTGATCCTGTTGATCGTCGACCTCGACCGCTCGCAAGAGGGGTTCCTCCAGGTCAGTCAGCAAGCGATCGTCGATCTTCAGCGGCTTCTGCGTAGCGGGGGTTCCTGACCTGATGATCTGACCGGGGGCGGATCGGTGGGAGAGCCGAATCAAGCCAGAACGGCCGGCCGCGAACGCTACATCACCCCTCCCCCGCCACCTCGGCGAGAAAGGCGGAGCTGGCCGAATAGGCACCACCGATCAGACGTTCGGTGTCCCCCAAAATCGGACCAATTGATCTGACGAAGATCGTCGAACTCTACCTCGTTGGCGCTGGGCAGCACCCGTAGCTCGACCCCCGGTATCTGGTTGTTGCGCGCTGAAGCAAATCGATGACGTCGAGCGATCTCGAAGGCCAAGAGTGCCGCCTCGTAGAACTTGGTCGGCGCCCTCAGCGGTGCCTCCAGTCGGCCCACCTGAAGCACATAGATCTCCATTCCCCCAAAATGGACCGCTCGATCCACCGGGACCGAGTTCACCAGACCGCCGTCATAGAAATGCTCCCCCTCGAACTCGACTGGCGGGAAAAGGCTTGGAACCGCCGAAGAGGCCAACAGAGCCTCGATCAGCGGTCCAGTGGTGAACCAATGCTCTGCGGCCCGTTCGATCGAGGCGGCCACACAATGAAACTCTACCGCCAACTGGTCGAAGGTTCGGACTGGAAGGGCACGCTCCAGCAACTGGCGGATAGGTCGAGGGTCCTCGATGGCCACTCGAAGCCGGGCGAAGGTTCGCACCCGCTCGATGAGGTTCATGCCGAGCAAGTCCGACGCCGCCACTTCGGACCAGAGAGCATTGAGCCGATCGATACCGACGGATGTGGGGTCGGTCGCGAGCACTGCGCCGTTGATGGCCCCGATCGAGGTGCCGATCACCAGATCCAGCTCGAGACCGGCCTCTACAAGCGCTCGCAGCACGCCCACCTCTACCGCGCCCCACCGACCGCCACCGCCGAGGACGAACGCCACCCGCCCCGACCGTACCCCGGTCAGCGGGACGAGCCGCCTGCGCCTGGTCACAGCCTGGGGTCGAACCGCCGCCGCAGTGAGCGTACCTTCGTCCTCCGCTGTCACCCCCGAGATGATACGGCCACAGGCACCGCCCGAACTCGAGCTGTCCGATGGAGCTTCGAGCGCCCTGGGCGAGAGCGTCCCTCTCGAACCCCGGTACCGGGGCGACGTTGCTCGCCTCGACGGCTCCAGAGTGCCGGTTCCTCGGTCGACACACGTGGCAATGCCCGCTGTGATCTGCGAATCTTGGGCCGTGCCGGACGACCTGACCCCAGACGCGAAGACCCGCACCTTCGTCCTCATTTCCACCCCTGCCGCTCTCGTCGCATGGCAGGTGGGGTTCGAATACGGTGCCTTCGACATCATCGCCTACCGCCGCATCTTCGCTGTCTTCGTCATCAGCTTGGTGGTGCTGATCGCCACCTTCGTCTCGGCTCAGAGCGGCTTCGCCACCTCGACATGGAGCCGACTGATCCTCTCATTGCCGATGGTGTACATCGCCGCCGACCTCACATCGCTCACCACGTCGGCGATCGTCGTCAACGCTCTCGGTGCCGCAATCCTGCTGACCTCCCCCTACGTCGTCTGGGTCGCCGCCCGGCTGATGGGGTTCGAGTTCTTCACACTCACTCGACGCGAGCAGCTCGCCATCGTGGCGTTGGTCATGATGATCGGCATCCTCGGTTGGTACGTCGGCCACAACAACGATCATTTCCTCACCTGCCGCGACTTCGTTCGCATGGGTGACTTCGAACCCGCGAACTGTGCGGGTTGAGGCTGTGGTCGTCGCGGCCCACACGGGGTTGTGGGATACCGACGGAAGGGTTCGGCTCCCCGTCGGCACCGACGCCTCCCCCGCCACGACCATCCGGCCGAAGATGCCGGGATCGAAGCTGCACATACGTCAGAACAATCGCTGGTAGTCCGCGCTCATGCGATCCAGGTCAAGCTGGGCGGTGAACCTACCGAGACTCAAGGTCGACGCCAGCGCGGGAAGGTCGTCGAACGGCGGGGGCGTGAAGTCGGGACTTTCGACCAAGCCCTCGTCTTGGAGTTGATGGAGTGTCGCCATGTCCAAGAGGTCGACCTTCCCACAGAAGAGCGAGGGGATACGGGCCGTCTCGCCGAAGCGGATCGCCATGCGAACGTACAGAAGTGTGAGGATCAGCCCTTTCCCGTAGCCGAGGTCTTTGGTGAAAGGGCCGCCATCCGGAAGGCTCCCCCGGAACACTCTGCTAGCCGTGACCCATGAGTCTTCTTCCGAAAGGCCGTCGGTCCGGCAGGCTTCGAACACCTCCCGGAATGATGCGCCATCGGTGACGAGCTGGATGGCCTCGATCCGTCGCATCAACTTGGCGAGCCGCATCGGGTGACTACGGAGGTTCAGCATCTCCGTGAGCACAGCGAGTCCCTCTTGAGTGACGGTGGTGCGAGGCGCAGCCTTACCCAAGAATGTGCATACCGGCTGGGCGAGGCCGTTCATGGTGGTCGCCACGTGCACCCAACCCTCATGGGCCTCGAGCAGATCGATGTCTCGCTTCGAAAAACGGCGATCCCTCCGCACCTTGATGTAACTGGATCCGGCGGCTGCGTCCGCGGCGATCTCGTCGTCCACCCTCACCTCGATCACACCTGTCCCCACCGACCTGTCGAGCTGCCGCCGCAACATCTCTGCCGCCTCGGCTCCCGGAATGGACCGCTCGTCCTCGAGTTCCATGATCCCCAACGAATTGGCTTCGAGAGTTCGGCGCATGGTGACCGCCAGGTCGGCGACGGTGGGTCCACCAATGTGGAAGACGTCCCTTGGTGTCCCGTAGAGCAGCCCGGCAATGGCGGCGAAACGGTCGGTACCGCGCGCTTCGATCAGATCTACGGTCAGGCGAAACTGCTCGCACATGAATCGCATGAGGATCCCCGCCGGAGACAGCGGGCCGAGACGGCTGGTGATGGCAGCTTCGATCGTCCGCAACTCATCCCGTGTGGCGTCGGGTTCGAGCTTGATCGATCTCGACTCGTAGTACGCGCGATCGACTGCCGGCTGCTCCCTGAATCCGGCGGCGAAGAACCGATCCTTCACGCCATCATCCCAGTTGATCGCACTCAGAACCTTGATCGGACGCTGGGCGCGAACGATCCGATCGGAGAGCTCTCTGATCGTCTCCCGATAGCTGTCCACGCGAGCTCCTCGTTTCTATGTCAACACGCTCAGGCGACAGGCCGACGGCGCCTCGGAAAGGCCGCCGGACGCACCAACCGCCCGCTCAGGAATCGGTTTCGATGGCCAGGCCGTCTGCGATCGCCTGCATGAAGTCCCGATAGTCGGACAGATTCTGATCCGCATACCGTATCGAGAACTCCCCCATCGCAGTGTCGAAGACGTCTCCGGATCCGAGATAGCCGGAGATGGCGGCCGGATCGCCCGAAACGGCATGTGCTCGCGCCAGCGTGTAGCCACACAGGTTGGCGTAGTGGGCAAAACCCTCAGGTCGGGCGATCTCGAGGTCCACCGAACCCTTCCAGTCCTTGAGCTGACGCCAGTAGTAGTGGGAGTCGCCGACTCGACGGCTCCACCCGAGGAACACGTCGCTGGCAGCCTGCATGAGGCGCTGGCCTTCCACGACCCGCCGGCCGTGGAGCTGAAAACGGCTGGCAGGAAGGTAGGTTTCGAGAACCGATGCGGCGGCCTCTTTGACCTGGAGGAGCAGGACGTCGCTCGGCCCGCGTCCCACGAGAAGGGCCACCCAGCACCGGGTACCGACGCTGCCCACACCCACCACCTTCAGGGCCACATCGACCAAACGGTAGCGTTCCACGAGAAGGCGGGTGCGGTTGTTCAGACTGTTCCGGTACGTGCGAAAGGTCTCTTCGACCATCGCCTCGACATCATCCAGGCGCTGTACCTCGGGCAACTCACGGATCGGGACCAGCACCGGCGGACTGCTCTTGAACCGATAGCCGGCATCTGTCCTCTCCACCAACTTCACCGCCGCTCGGAGCGTATCCCGTGACCGAGCTTTGTCGGCCGCCTTACGGATCTTCTTGATTTGAGTCTTCGAACCGCCGCTCTGTCTCACCCATTCGACCAGGTCCTGTTCCGCCACATGGTCGTACCACGTGTCGAGCCACCCTTTGCGAGCAAACCCCTGCATCGAAACCCGATATGCTCGGCTCACGCCCTCCGCCAAGGACCGCTGGAGCGCCGGATCGAATCCGCGATGCTGCGCTGCAATGACGAAGCTGGCCGCCAGTCGTTTCACGTCCCATTCGAACGGACCCGGAAGCGTCTCGTCGAAATCGTTCACGTCGAACACGAGATTTCGCTCTGGCGACCCGAACACTCCGAAGTTCGACAAGTGGGCGTCACCACACAGCTGCACGGTCAATCCCGAGACGGGAGTTGCTGAAAGGTCCGATGCCATGATCGCCGCCGAGCCGCGATAGAACGCGAACGGCGATGCGGACATTCGACCCCTTCGGAGCGGAACCAGCGACGGGACCCGGCCGGCGTTCTGGGCCTCGATGACGTCCAGCGGGTCCGGACGACCCGCCTCCGGTGCCCAATCGGCATGGCTCGAGCGTGGCACATCCTTGCGAAGTGAGCGACCCACGCCTCCCGGGTCGGACCCATCGACAGTCGTCATCGTGCTGCTCACGTCGGCGCCTCCCTCTCGGCACTGCCGGACCTTCTCGACGATAGCCTTCCCGCAAAGGGTGGCGCTCGGCCGTGGTGGAGGGCAGGGCCCGAGTCGTCGATCTTCCCGGTCCCCTCCACGTTCACGCTCGCCAAGTGAGTCGGCCAAGAGCCACGCGATGATCCAGGGCTCAGAAGTACGGTAGAGATTCACTCGAGCGGGCGGGCAACTGGGCCGCCGCCTGCGCCGGCCCGGTGGTTGGCGATGCAGGGATCGACCCGATCAAAGCCCGCATCCTCGATCCGATTCCGCAATGATCTCACCATGCAGAGGAGTACCCCCCCAACAAGCGTTCGACGGGCCGCATCCGAGGATCCCTGCCACCGATCGACCAGCGTGCTGTGATGACCCAGCGGCATCTCCTCGACGGAGCGATCGGCGTGGTGGTCCTGGTGGTATGCGCCTGGGTGATGTATCGGCCCCGTGTCCAAGGGTCCGACCGGTACCAGGCGATGGTCGTTCCGCTGGCCAACATCATGGACGTCGGTTTCCTGGTTCTCTCACCGATCATCGTGGTGCTCGTCGGGTACCAGGCGCCGCTGTTCATGCTGGGCATTTGTCTGATGGCGATCGCAACCGGCTTTGTGATCTCGTACAACATCCGCGCCTACGAACCGTTGGTCGGGACGCCTGACCGGATCCATTCCATCGCCGCCGCCGCCAACTGGTCACTCTTCGGTGCCTCCATGGTCAATATCGCTTACTACACGCAGCTGTTGATGACCCTCATCCTGCTTCCGCTGGCGGCGTACACCGAAGACGGGGTGACGCTCACCTCCGTCATCCTGTTGATCCTGGTGATCGTGGCCGGATATCGAGGCTACCTTCCTGCGATGAACCGGTTGGGCGACCGCACCACGGCATTCAATCTGGCGGCGTTGTTCGCCGTGCTGGCAGCGTTCGCCGTCTACAACGTGGCAGAGGCGTTCAGCGGCCGCTGGGACTTCCCCACCTACGAGCCCGTCGTTGGTTCGACGGAGTTGCGGCAGCTGCTGGGCCTGTTCGCCATGGTCCAGGGCTTCGAGGCGTCGCGCTACATCGGCAATCGCTTCGCCGGGGAGGTTCGGATCGCCACCATGCGATGGGCTCAGGTGATCTCGACCGCCGTGTTCGCGGCGCTGATAGCCCTGGTGCTGCTGCCGTTCGGCCAATTCAGACCTGATGCGGATGCCACGGCCATCTTCGTCGTGTCGAGAGAGGTGAGCCCCTACCTACCGTGGCTCATCTTGGTCGCTGCCATCGGCAGCCAGCTGTCGGCCATCACCAACGCCACCTCTTCGAGAAGCGACCTACTCATCGAGGCCACTCGGGGGTCGATTCACCGAAAGTACACGTTTCCGATCTTGCTGGTGCCGGCGATCATGATCGTGGTGTTCACCAACGTCACCGCGGCGGTGGCGATCGCGTCGCGGGTCTTCGCGTTGTATTTCGTGCTCCAATCGGTGATCGCCGTCACGCTCGCGTTCCGCGCGAAGGCCTGGGCGGCGGTGACCGCTTCGGCGGTCGTTGGACTGGTCATGCTCACGATCACCGTGTTCGGACTACCCATATGACGCACCCCCCGGCGGCATCGATGATTCGACAACGATCGCCAGCGACCAGAAATGCCGCGTTCGGCCAGCGCGGCTGGTAGAAAGATGTCGGCCCGTTCACCAGCGGCCAGGGGAGCGGGATGGCCGCCGCTCGGAGGTGGATCGGGATCAGAAGCAACCGAACACCGTCCATTGTCGAGCGGGTTGGTTTCGATTCCTCGGCGGGCACGGACAACTTGGGCCCTGGCCTTCCGTCCGCGTCTGGTTGGTAATACCAACGCGGTGTTGGCTCGTGCGCGGACTGACACACCCGGCTCGACCCGACCGCACGGTTGCCCCGGGTTTCGAATGAAGACTCAAGGAGAACAAGGTGAACACCACGAGCATGCCCGGGGGTGCGAGGACCCGGGAGACGGGCAACCCGGCCTTCGACCCGGCGCGTTTTGCGACAGCGACGGCGGTTGGTCAGCCGACCATGACCGTGAGCGGTACGGCCGGAAAAGCGATGGTCTTCACACTGGTGCTGATTGCGGCTGCCACAGGCGGATGGTCCAGCGTGACCGCCGACCCGAGCGGCGTCGTGGTGTGGCCCGGGTGGGTCTGGTGGGTGGGACTCACGGCCTTCGTCTTCGCCATCATCACATTGGTCAGACCACAGTCGGCCGCCATCACCGGGCTCATCTACGCCGCCCTCGAGGGAGCGATGCTGGGGGCGATCTCTGCCATCTACGAAGTGCGCTTCGACGGGATCATCGTCCAAGCGGTCATCCTCACGATTGCAGTGCTGGTGGCGACCCTCCTGCTCTACATGGTGGGCGCTGTCAAAGCCACCGGCCGCCTTGCCCGTGGGGTGACCGTGGCAATGGGAGGCCTCCTACTCCTGTACCTGTTCGGTTGGATCATGTCGATCTTCGGCGTCAACGCCGCCTTCTGGGCGCGGCCAACCTCATTCGGAGTCTTCTTCAGCGTCGTCGTGGTTGCCCTGGCGGCGCTGAACCTGGTGCTCGACTTCGACATGATCGAACGGCTGAGCCGATCGGGAGCTCCGAAACACATGGAGTGGTACGCGGCGTTCGGGCTCACGCTCACGCTGGTATGGCTCTATCTGGAGGTCATCCGACTCATTGCACTCAGTCGGTCCCGTCAATAACCGGCTCCGGAATCCGGTGCCACATCGGCGGCGAGGCTTCGCTTCGGCTCTGCGTCTTGGGTTGTCTCACCCGTCTGATTCCGCCGATCGCGTGTGCAACGCCGACCCGATCGCCGCCGTCCCCATCACCAGGAGGAACACCCCACTGACCAGAGCGAGGCTCCTGACAGCGTTGATCGGCCACGTGAGTACCGCGGCGCCACCAAGAAGATGGACGACGGCCTCGCCCAAACCCGGCGAGCGTCGACCTCGCACCCGTTCCGCCAGATAGAGGAACAGCGTTACCGCTCCCCAGAACATCCACGCTACGCCGACCATCAGCACAGCCAGTTCCAGCGATCGGAGCGGCTGACGCATCACGAGCAGCCCCACGACCATTGCGATGGACCCCAAGAGGATTCCGGGCCACGGAGTGTCCGAGTCCGATCGGACCGCAGCAACGGCACCGACGACACCAGACACCATGAGGTGGAGCCCGAGTATCACGGTTGCAGCCACCACAGTTGGACCCGGCCACGAGACCATGACCACTCCGAGCGCCAGGTTGACGATCCCGATCCCCGCCAACTCCGGCCATGGCCGACGTAGGGCGTCCTTGAACGGCGCCTGGTTTGTCGTTGGTGTTGACAGCCCCGCCATGGTCAGGTCGTTCGCAACTCGTCGGCCAAGCGGTCGAGCGCCGACTCCAACCGCCCCCGCGCCGTGGTCCAGGCCACCGATTCGGGTGATGCGGACCCGTCAGCCGCCGGCACCGCCGCCGTGAGCGAATCCGCGGTCGTATCGACGTCCCGGACGGCGGCGCCAACCTCCCGGAGCGCCTGGCGCATCGAGCCCGAAGGCGCTTCGGCCTCCGCGGCATAGACGTCGGTCATGAATGCCTCGAGCCGTCTCCGCACCTCACGGTCGGCGGCCGCCGCCTGGGAGTCTCCGGCCGCCACCGCCTGGCGGGTCCGGATGAGTGATCCATCGGTGTTGTCGAGAAGCCACCGGGCCTCCGAATAGACCGACCGGGCCCTATCCCGCAGTGTTGGGACGGCGCCGAGAACAGGGGCCGCGGCCACTGGCGGGGAGGGATGTGACGACCTCCTCCCGAGCAGGAAGACCACCAGAGCACCGAGAGCGACGAGAGCCAACAGCAACAGACCCGAGGAGGTGCCGGCGGCGTCATCCTGCCCGGCGTCGGTGGTCGTACTTGTCGGCGACGTGGTCGTCGGCGTTTGCACGACCGTCGTTGTGGGCGCTGCCTCTTCGGCGACGGTGGTCGTCGGGTTCGGCTCCTCGACGACGGTAGTTGTCGCTTCCGGAACCTGGGTGTCCCCACCACTTCCGGGCGGCAGCGTGATCGTCACGGACCCGAGGGCGTCCCCGATGTCATCGAGGCCCTCGTCGGTGCAGGCAGAAAGGATCGCAGCGACCCCCACCACCGCTGCGACAAGCAGCATGATTCGAGCACTTCGCTTGCGTGTGGTGTCGCCGGCCTCGGCCGGGTCGCGTGTATATTCCACAGGTCCTCCAGGGTCGATACGCGTTCGGGTGGAGTCCACTCGCTCACGCCAGATCTACCGGCGGGTTCACTCAGCGTGGCGACTCGACGCGCCGCCCGGCACTATACCCCCGGCCGCCTCCAACTCGGCTCGGCGCCAGGGAAGCACCCCCTCGACTTCGATGGAGATCGACAAGCTCAGCACCGTGCGAACCAGCACGAGCAGGCCGAGGGTCGTGACGTTCTCGAGCGTGAGGTCCAGCGCCACGGTTTGAACTACGTCGGCCGCCACCAGGATCTCCAGCGAGATCATCAGTGTTCGACCGAGACGTCTGCGGAGTTCAGCGTAGGTCGCCACTCTGTTGATCAAGCCGCGGACCGATTGGGCCACCGCCATCACGAAGCCGACGAACAGAACTGCCACACCCGCGACCTCGAGCATCCGGACGACGACGTCGATGACCTCTCGGTAGTGCATCGAAGAACACTACTCGCTCCGAGGCCCCACCTCCCGCACGCGGGGTCGGTCTGCCCCATCGGCGACGGAGCGCCTGCATGAAGCGGCACGAGCATCGCCGCCACGCACACAGGGAGTGGAGCACGCGACTCCCTTGGCGCGTGTTTGTGGGTAGTCAATTTCCATCGGTATCGTCAGTCTCGCCAACGGCAATCAACCGAGGAGGAAAGGTCTTGGCAACCCTCACCGTTCTCAAGTTCGGAGACCCCGATCGTGCGCGTGATGCGCTTGGAACGCTGCTCGAGCTTCAAAAACAACAGCTGATCAGGGTCGATGACGCGGCGATCGTCACCTGGGCTTCCGACAAGAAGAAGCCAAAGACCGAACAGCTCCACAACCTCATGGGCGCGGGTGCGCTGAGCGGCGCCTTCTGGGGCTGGCTGTTCGGCTTGTTGTTCTTCGTGCCGCTGTTCGGGCTGGCGTTCGGCGCCGCCATGGGCGCCCTTTCGGGGAGCCTGGCCGACATTGGCATCGACGACGAGTTCATTGCCAAGACCCGGGCACAGGTCACCCCTGGCACATCGGCCCTGTTCCTCCTCACCGAGGATGCGGTGCTCGACCGCCTGAAGGACGCCATGAGTCAGTACGACTTCGAGTTGATCGCATCCAATCTGTCGTCCGAAGAGGAAGCCAAGCTTCGCGAGGTTTTCGAGGAAGACTGATTCTCGTTGCGAGAGCTCGAGAAACCGGGAGGGTCTGCATCTTCAGGTGCAGACCCTCTTTTCGTGCAACCTCGTGTGAGCCGCGCCGCAATCTCGATGCCCCGCAGGGTATGCAGTCACGCGGGCATCCGAGAGAAAGCCAAGACCCTCTGGCCGCCTCACCGGGCAGCCGGCCCCCTTGCTGGAGAACGAGCCTCGCGCACACAATGACGCCTCGTCCCCCGGAAAAGGGGGACAGCCTCCTCGACGGCGGAGCCGTCACGAAGCAGGTGTGATTGCGCGCCTCAGACCGAGCTTGCCCGGGCCATACGTCGGATGGTCGCTCGACAGGACGCCTCGAGAGGCGTGGCGTCGTGTCAAGCCGAGCGCACGTGCTCGCCTGGACAGGTATCGTGGCGGGCCTGTCCAACCCGCCGAAGGAAGTATGCCCATGACAACGTTCTCATGTTCCGTCGGAGCGCCTCAACGGGAGCCTATCGGTACATGGCGTGACGGATGGAACCACGAGTCATGAGCGGTCCGATTGGCGACCCGCCCCAAATTGTGGCAGGCACGGAGGAGGATGCAGGCCTGCAGTCGGAGATTGCACGGCTCCGGGCCGAGCTGGAGGCGGTGCAATCGGCACAGCGAGAACGACGGCACGTCCGCACGAGATCGATCATCTCCGCCCTGTTGGTGGTGCTGGTGTCCCTGTCGGTCGTGGCTGCCACGACCGCCGCCTGGCTGCACGAGACACTGCTCGACACGGAGACGTTCATAGAGACGATCGATCCCGTCTTCTCGGATCCCGCCGTTACCGACGCGATCGGCGCCTATCTCACCGAACAGACGTTTCTCGCCCTCGGGGTGCAGGAACGACTCGATGCCACGCTCTCGCAGGCCGATGCCTACCTCGAAGAACAGGTGCTGGGCTTGATCGACGTCGATCCAAGGATCGAGAGCCGGCTCGCCGCCATCGACCGGCCACGATTCAGAGATCTCGCCGGACCTCTCGTGGCGGCCGCGGAAGGATCCGTCCGTGAAGCCGTCCAGTCGTACCTCGCCTCCGAGGACTTCCAGACCACGTTCACCGTCCTAGCCACCAGCGGGCATGAAGGGGCCGTGGCGCTGCTTCGCGGGAACTACGCCGAGGTGCCGAACGTGGTCATCGACTCGGACTCGGTCCGTTTGGATCTCACCCCGGCCGTGGCGGGGACGATCCAGGCCCTGGTGGAAAGGGGCGTCGGCATAGTTGGCTTCGACCCGCCGGCCGGTTTCACGGTCCCAGTGGACTCACCCGAAACCGCCAGGGCTTGGCTCGCCGACACGTTCGATCAGGAGCTGGCGCCGGATTTCGGTCAGATCACGATCATGAGCACAGCTCAGCTCGAGGGTCTGCAAGGAACCGTCCGTGCTTTCGACCGGGCGGTGTGGATGTTGGTGATCCTCGTGGTGGCACTGACGGTGGCCACCGTCTGGTTGGCGCCTCGCAAAACACGAGTCCTCGTCCAGCTCGCCATCGGTGTGGTCGTCGCCCTCGCCCTTGCGAACTCGGTGGTCGATCGCCTGCAGCAAGCCGTGGTCGCAGCGTTCGGCGATCCGGCGGGACAAGAAGTGGCCCGCATCTTCATCGTCGACACGGTCACGTCGCTGCGGTCGCTCGGGCTGCTGATCGTCTGGGCCGCGGTCGCCATCGGGGTGGTGTCGTTCGCGGTCGGTCGATCGTGGCACCGCAGTGCGGCGACGTGGATCTCAGACACCCTCTCCGCCGAGCCAGAGACCACCCAACTGGGTCGGTTCGTCGCTTCTCACGTCGACGGTCTGCGAGTGGGGGGTATCGCCGTGGCCGTGGCGATCCTGGCTACGGCGGGCATCGGGTTCGTTTCGGTGGTCGTGCTCGGGTTGCTGCTGGCGTCGTACCTGTGGGCCCTCACCGTCCTGACTGCCGGGACGCCGGAGCAGGGTTCCGGCGCGGAGCCTGCAGACGATGAGCACCGTGATACAGCTGCCGGCGTCGAGTTGTCGGGGCACGACGACCTCACCGTGATCGCTGGCATCGGTGACGCGGTCGCCGCCCTCTTGGGCGAGCACGGCATCACCTCGCTGTCGGGCCTGGCGGAGTGTTCGACCGAGGAGATCCAAGCCATCCTCGACTCGGGTGGTTCGCGGTTCAAGATCTGCAATCCCACTTCGTGGGCATCGCAGGCCAGGCTCATCGCAGAAGCCTCGGATGGCGCCGAGAGTGATGGAGACAAGCCTCGATCTGGAGCAGTCCTGACCTAGAGATTGACCTTCGTCGAGTGGTGGGGGGCCGAGTTCCCCGCGGCCGTGAGTCCCAAGCGCAGAATGGAGGCGGCGATGACCGTCGCGTGTGCAGGACGTCCTGGACAGGTACTCTCCCAGCCTGGCGCCGCCGGCAAAGGGGCGGTGACGACGAGGAGGCTGGTCTTGGATATCGGTGAGTTCGCCGAGCTGATGGGGCGACGGGCATCTGCCACCGGCGCAGCTGTTGGCGCAGTGGCGCTTCCGTATACGTTCCAGCGGACGCTCATGACGCGCAGCGATTCGGACCAGGCGATCGTGACCGGGCTCAGCTTCGTGATCATTGATGCGTTGGCCACTGGCATCCAGGACTCTCTGCAGTCGGCAGCGCTCTTGACCACGCGGAAGGGCGGCGGTGGCGCCTTGGGGGAGGATCAGCGCTGGAGCCGGGCAACCATTGCGTTCGACCTGGCGGCAGTGGCCGCCGGTGTCTGGCTTCGATCTGCTCTGCCCCAGGCACCGGACGAGAGACTGAGCCGGGCCGGTCTCAGAACCGCCGCCGAGGCCGTGGCGACGACCGGAGCGTCGGGGCTGGTGATCGGGCTCATCCAAGAGGCGTTCGATCTCGAGATGGGGTGGCGCTCGACGGCCGCATCGGCGGGTGCCGCGGGTGCCGTGGCCGCCCAGCGGGAGTGGGATCGTCGCCGAAGAGAGACGCTGCTGGGCGAACAGGGGCTCGAGCCTTCCGAGATCTCGAAT
>Ga0224505_10000363_pt1 | contig 31456 bp, 19 predicted proteins | sample SF_Jan12_sed_USG_FD_169102 | JGI IMG/M metagenome (GOLD analysis project Ga0224505, IMG submission 169102) | Sediment microbial communities from San Francisco Bay, California, United States - SF_Jan12_sed_USGS_4_1 | ecosystem: Environmental > Aquatic > Marine > Sediment | place: USA: California... | reverse complement strand
GGGACTGTCGCGCGACCTGGAAAAGATGCGCAGCAATCTCGTCGGCATCAACGCCCGCCTGCAGCAGGAAATCGCCGACCGCGTAGCTGCCGAGTCCGAAAGGCGATCGCTGGAGGAAAGAGTGAGGCACTCGCAGAGGCTCGAGTCCCTCGGCACGCTGGCCGGCGGCGTTGCGCACGAATTCAACAATGTGCTGCAGCCGCTGGTCCTGTATACGGACCTGGCGCTCGAGGACTTGCCGGAAGACTCCCCGGTAGTGCCCAACCTTGCGCGGATCCTGGACCTGGCGCGACGCGCGAAAAACCTGAGCCGCCAGATCCTGACCTTCAGCCGCCAGGGAAGCCCGGCTGCGCTGCAGAATTACCGCCTGGACGCCGTCGTCGAGGAAGGCCTGACGATGATCCGGGCGCTGTTGCCGGCAACGGTCGACCTGCGCTGGGAAATCAGCCCGTCCGGCGGGCTGGTTGCCTGCGATCCGGCCGAGATTCACCAGCTCCTGATAAATCTGTGCAACAACGCATTCAGGTCCCTGAACGGGGGCTCCGGTCAAATCAGGGTCAGCCTCGACACTGTGGAGGTCTCCCAGGAGCTCGCGGCCAGGCATCCGGACCTGCGCGTGGGCGAGTACGAGCGGATCACGGTTTCAGACACGGGCGAGGGCATGGACCCTGCGACGCTGGCCCGGATCTTCGAGCCCTTTTTCACCACGCGCAAGGTCGGTGAGGGTACAGGACTGGGATTATCGGTAGTTCACGGTATTGTGCGCAGGTTCAGGGGCGATATCATCGTCCGGAGCGAGCGTGGCCGAGGTACCGTCTTCGAGATTTACCTTCCGATCGTGAGCGAGCTGGAAGAGACCGAGTGACTGCGAGAGAGGCTGCCATGATCAAGGTATTAGTGATAGATGACGAGATGGATGTCCTGATCGTGCTGCGGGAGATCCTCACCCGTGCCGGGTTCGAAGTTCGCATCGCGGAAAACGGCATGGAAGGCCTGGAGCTTCTGCGCCAGGAGCGCGCCGATATTGTCATAACGGATATCATCATGCCCGGGATGGACGGCGTGGCCACGGTGCGCGCGATTCGAAACGAGTTCCCGGGCACGCGGGTCTTGGTCATATCCGGCGGCGGCAACATTGCCCCGATGGAGTACGAACCGGCGGCCATCAAGACCTCGGCCTACCTCGCTTCGGCGGCGAAGGCGGGTGCCGACCTGACGCTGACGAAGCCCTTCGACCGGAACGAGCTCATCGAGGCCGTCCGGAGCCTGACCACCGACTGAACCTGGGCCGCACCGCTGCTTTCAGACTAAGGTATACCCCCCATTCCCGCGTAGAGTTTCGGCGACCTACATTGGGCAGTGCGCCCCATAGGCTTGCTACTGCATAGCAGCTAGCTTGCGCATACGAGCTGCGCCTTCCGCGCCGTGTCGGCTATCCGGGCCATCCGGGTGTCCGTTCTTCCCGCGGAGGGCGCGCCATGCGGAGGCGACGCGGTGAAGGTAGTCAATGCCGGTTCCAGGTTCAAATCGATGTCGCGAGTCCTGACCCGGGGCGGCTCGACGCCTGTCGCCACTGCAGTAGTTGCTGCACAGGTCGACGCGACGCCGGCAACGCAGGGTCCGCCCGCAGCGGAGGACGAATTGCCGCAGAACGGACCCTCGATAGCCGCCGGGCTGCGCGAGCGTCTCGCCGATACGGGCAAGCTGTCGGGCGCCGACTTCAACAGGGCGCTCCGGATGAGCCAGGAATCGCACGGCGAGCAGCCGCTGGCGAGGTTGCTGGTTAGCCTGGGCCTGGTCGCCGAACGCGATCTCGCAGAAGCGATGGCCGAGCTGACGGGTATGCCGCTCGCCACCGAGGAGGATTACGCCGACATGGCGCAATCCGCCGAGCGAGTGTCAGCGCGATTTCTGCGGGAGACCCTGGTATTCCCCGCGGCGGGCGAGGACGGGTCCGTGAGGCTCGTCATGCAGGATCCCTGCGATGAACCGGCGCGCGAGGCCATGCGTTTCGCTTTCGACCGGCCTGTCGTCAGCGTGATCGGTTTGCGGTCCGATATCGAGCGAGCAATAAACGATGCATACGGCGACGGCGGCGAATCGGCCGGTGACGGTGAGGGGCGCGATGTGGAAGCCCTGGATGCCGGCAACTTCGACGTCGAACAGCTCAAGGACATGGCGAGCGAGGCGCCGGTCATCCGGCTCGTGAACCAGCTGCTGCAGCGCGCGAGCGACGCCGGCGCATCCGACATACATATTGAGCCTTTCGAAGGCCGGCTCAAGGTCCGTTACCGGATCGACGGCGTCCTGCACGATGTCGAGTCGCCGCCGGTAAGCATGGCCCCAGCCGTCATCTCCCGCGTCAAGATAATGGCACGCCTGGACATCGCCGAGCGCCGCTTGCCGCAGGACGGCCGGATCAAGCTCAGGCTGCACGGTCGTGACATCGACGCACGCGTATCGACGATCCCGACGATGCACGGCGAAAGCGTCGTCATGCGACTCCTGAATCGCAGTGATGTCGCGCTCGACCTATCGAGGCTCGGGTTCGCACCGGCTGTCCAGGATAAATTCCTGGACGTGTTGCGCATGCCGCACGGCATGATTCTCGTCACCGGCCCAACCGGCAGCGGCAAGACGACGACGCTCTATACAGCCATACATATTCTCAACACCGAAGATCGCAAGATCATCACCGCCGAAGACCCGGTGGAATACCAGATGGAGGGGGTGAACCAGATCCAGGTGAAGCCGGCGATTGGACTGACTTTCGCAAACGTGCTGCGATCCATCGTGCGGCAGGATCCGGACGTCATACTCGTGGGAGAAATGCGCGACCTCGAAACGGCGCGCATCTGCGTCCAATCGTCGCTTACCGGCCACCTCGTGTTGTCGACTCTGCACACGAACAGCGCCGCCAGCAGCGTGACGCGATTGCTGGAAATGGGTATCGAAGACTATTTGCTGGCCTCCACGCTGAATGCTGTCGTCAGCCAGCGCCTGGTGCGTGTGCTGTGTCCGCACTGTCGCGAGCAATATGAGCCCGCGGCTAGGCTCGTGCAGGAACTGGGCCTCGAGCGTTTTGTTGACGGCGGGGAAGTGCTGCTCTACCGGTCGCGCGGTTGCGAGCACTGCAATGGCACCGGCTTCCAGGGCCGCCACGCGATCATGGAAATGCTGGTGATGAACGAAGAGCTCCGGAGCCTTGTCCTGGGCCGCAAGGATGCGAGGCAGCTGGAAGCGGCCGCGCTGCGGACCGGCATGCGCAGCATCTACGAAGACGGCTGCCGCAAGGCGCTGGCCGGCGTCACCGCGATCGAGGAAGTGATGCGGGTCATCCAGGAAGTCTGATGCCGAACTTTCGCTACAAGGCGGTAACCCGGGACGGCCAGCCGGACGAAGGCGAGCTGTTCGGCGACAGCGTGGACGCGATCATTGCGCGTCTGCAGCGGTCCGGCAGAATACCGATCCACGCGGAAGAGATACGCGGCCAGCGTGAGCCGGGTCGCCGCGTGCCGCTGCCGCGTCTCCGCCGCCGCGGTCGGGCACCGGACGTGTCCTCTTTCACTCGCTCGCTGGCCGTACTCCTCGAGTCCGGCACGCCACTCGACCGGGCACTGGACATCATGCGCGAGGTCGAATCCGGCGACGCGAACCTGCAACTGATCCGTGACGTGCAGACGACCGTCAGGGGCGGAGCGGCGCTGTCCGACGCCCTCGAGGCGCAGGGTTCGTGTTTCTCGCGCTTTTATCTCAGCATGATCCGTGCGGCCGAGGCGAGTGGCAACCTGGGCGAGGGGCTCGATCGGCTGACCACGTACCTGGCAAGCAGCCAGGCGCTGCGCAACAAGGTGGTCTCGGCGCTGATTTACCCGGCAATCCTGCTGGCCGTTGCCGGGCTCTCGGTCATCATCCTGCTGACGGCCGTCGTGCCGCAGTTTCGGCCCATGTTCGAGGAAATGGGGGCAGCCCTGCCGATGCCGACGCGCATCGTACTGGCCGTCTCGGATTTCCTGGCAGCGAACGGCTGGTGGCTGCCGGTAGTCCTGGCGGGCATGTTCCTGCTGGTGCAGAGGACTTTGGCCAGCCCCGCAAGCCGCCGGCGCATCCACGCAAAGCTGCTCGGCCTGCCCGTCGTCGGCTCGCTGGTTCAGGCCGTTGACACGGCGCGTTTCGGCCGCAGCCTGGGCACATTGCTGAGCAATGGCGTGCCGGTGCTGAAGGGTCTCGCTATTGCGCGGGAAACCATGTCGAACGTCGTGATGGCAGAGGCGGTCGACCAGGCGGCGCACGAGTTGCGGGAAGGCGGACACCTTTCGCGTGCCCTGATGGAGGCAGCCGTCTTCCCGGGCCTCGCGATGCGCCTGCTGAAGGTAGGCGAGGAATCGGGCCGGGTCGACGCGATGATGCTGCGCGTCGCCGACATATACGACGAGGAAGTCGAGCTGACGATACAGCGCCTGCTGGCGATGCTCGAGCCCGTGCTGATCATCGGGCTCGGCGTCGTCATCGCGGGCATCATCGTGTCGGTTCTCGTCGGCATCATCAGCATCAACGATTTGCCCGTGTGACAGGCAGGAGCCGACTCATGACACTGAAAATGGATTCCACCAGGCAACGAGCCGCCGGCTTTACGCTGATCGAACTGCTGGTCGTACTCGTCATCCTCGGGCTGCTCGCCGGCCTGGTCGGACCCCGGGTCGTCAAGCACCTCGGGGACTCGAAGACGAAGGCGGCCATGCTGCAGATCGAGGAGCTCAGCAGCGCGCTGGACCTGTACCGGCTGGAAGTCGGCAGCTACCCCAGCACCGACCAGGGACTCAGGGCCCTGGTCGAACGCCCGCCCGCCGCCGAGCGCTGGGACGGGCCGTATCTGCGAAAGAGCACGATACGTGACGATCCCTGGGGTCATGCCTACAACTACCGCTCGCCTGGCGACCACGGCGCATTCGACCTGTACTCGCTCGGTGCCGATAACGCCGACGGCGGCGAAGGCGAAGACCGTGACGTCCTGGGCTGGGAATAGCGGACCGGGATCTTGAACGTCGAGCGCCAATGCAAGGCCCGGTACCACGCGCAAGTCATCGTGACCCAGCGCGGCTTCACGCTGCTCGAGCTACTCGTAACCCTGCTGATTGCCAGCTTGCTTGTCGGACTCGCGGCGCCACGTTTCCAGAAATCCGTTACCGCCATGCAGCTGCGCCAGGAGTCGCGTGAGGTGGCTACCGTGCTCAGGCGGACGAGAGGACTCGCGATTGCCAGGGCAGCGGCGGTCGAGGTGCTGGTCGACCCGCAGGCCGGATCGATCAGTACCGGATCCGACGATCCGCTGTACCTTGCGCCGGATGACGTTGCCCTGGTACTGCCGGGCAGTGCGGTGCCCGCGGATGCGAAGCTGCGAATTGGTTTCTACCCGGACGGCAGCAGCACCGGCGGGCAATTCCGGCTCACCGCCGGGGACCGCGAATACGGCATCGTGGTGGACTGGCTGACCGGCAGGGTTGGTGCGAACTGACATGCGGCCGAGCGACGAAAAAAAAATGCGAGGCTTTACGCTGCTGGAAGTGCTGGTGTCGCTGGCGATACTCGCGGTCGTCTACGGAGTGATCCTGCAGATCATCGGAGGCTCGGCCCGGCAGGCCGCCCGCGCCGGCGATTACCGCAGCGCTCTCCTGATCGCCGAATCGCAGCTGGAACTGGCCGCTGCCGCACGGGACATCGATGCGCTGCCCAGGCAGGGGACCGCTGCGGGCAAATACGACTGGGCGATCGATTTCGAGCCGACCTCCGCCTACGAGCCGGTCGGAATCCGCAGCCTCTATACCCCGGTCATTACCCGGGTCCGGGTCGAGTGGGGCGATACTCACTCGGCCAGGCACCGTATCGAGCTCGCGACCGTGCGGCTGCAGGGGATGCTCCGATGAGCTGGCTGGATATTCGCGCCGCTGGCTCGCAGGTCCGCGGTTTCACGTTGATCGAGTTGCTCGTGGCGCTGAGCATCCTCGGCATCGTTCTCGGACTGATCAGCAAGAGCCTGAGTTTCAGCGCCACCGCCGCGAACAGCGTCGAGACCAGCGTCGGGCTGGCCGAAGAGGGCTACCTGGTTCAGGCGGCCCTGCGCCGCCAGATCCAGCTCGCGCAAGCCTTGCGCGTACCTGACGAGTACGAATCGGACCGAATCGATTTCGCGGCCGGCGCCGACTCGATCGAGTTCGTAGCACCGATGCCCGGACCTGGAGGCATCGACGGCCTGTACCGCATCGAACTGCGGGTCGAGAGCGATCCGTCTTTCGACGGCGACGGCGGCCGCCTGCTCATGCGCTACGCCAGGCACCTGCCCGGGGCTGCGGCACGCGTGGCGGCCGCGGACCTTGCCGAGCGGGTGGTCCTGCAGGGATTCCATGCGGCGGAGTTTTCCTACCTCGACTTCGCTGCCCCACGGCCGGATTGGACGGGCCAGTGGCAAAACGCCAGCAAGCTGCCCGAATTCGTCAGGCTGCGGGTGACCTGGCCCGATGGCTCTGGCCGGGAATTCCCGGACCTGGTGGTCGCCGTCAAGGCGGCGAGCCGCGACCTGGCGTCGATGGACTGAGCGACGGTACTCACGCATGTCGATACGTAAGCGCAAACGTAAATCCGCGAAGCTCGCCGAACGGCGTGGCATCGCCCTGATCAGCGTGCTGTGGGTGCTCGTGCTGCTGTCGACCCTGGCTTTTGGTCTTGCGGCGGACGTGAGAACCGAGTTGTCGCTGGCGGGGAATTCAATGTCGATGGCTCGTGCGCGCTACGCGGCCGAAGGCGGCGTCCAGCTCGGCGTGCAGAACCTCCTTCTGCCGCGAGCCGAGCGCTGGCCGGTGGACGGCAGCATTCGCGAACTGGGTTTCGAGGATATGCGCCTGCAGATCGCGAGCTTCGACGAATCGGGCAAGATCGATCTCAATCATGCCGATCCGGAACTGCTGGCGAGACTCCTGATGCTGGCCGGCGTCGACCAGCAGCGATCGTTCACGCTGGCGGACGCCGTCCTGGACTGGCGCGATGCGGACGATCTGAGGCGCCTGGCGGGCGCAGAGGCGGACGACTACCTGGCGGCGGGACTCGGCTATGGGCCGCGCAACGGCCCGTTCGAAAGCCTGGAAGAGCTGCGCCTCGTCATCGGCATGGAAACTTCGACCTACGAGTCCGTCAAGCCCGCGCTGACCGTGTACTCGGGCTCGAGTGGCGTCAACGTCGAACTGGCCACACGGCAGGTAGCAGAAGCGGTCGCCGGGTTCGAGCAGCTGCGGGCCAGTAGCAGCGATGCCGTCTTCACGCTGCACGTCGGTGCGACGACGCCAGACGGCGTGCGTGCGGAACTCGCGGTCACGCTGCGACTGGTGCCTGGGCGCGCGACCCGTCCGTACGACGTGCTGGCCTGGGAGCGTGCACGCAGGCCCCTGTTCGACACCGGGCGCACCGCCGCCAACTTGCAAGGAGTGATGCGATGAATGTCAGCCTGTCGCTTGCGGACCTCGGTCGCCTGAAGGCGGACGGCAGGCAGTTGCTGTCCCGGTTCTGGTGCTGGTGGACGGCCGAGATCGTTGCCGCGATGCCGTCCTGGCTGATGCAATTCCTCGGCAGCGGCGAGAGCCGGCTCGTCGTTGCACAGCAGAACGATCGACTTTCGATGACCCTCGTGCGCCCCGACGAACGCCGCAAGATCGCCGACTTCGACCGGGACACCGTGACGGATGCCGACCTGGCGGACGTGCGCTCCGCCGTCGACGCGGTCAGGCTTGCCTGTCGACGTATCGACCTGGAGCTTCCGCGCGGCCGGGTCCTGCAGCGCAAGCTGCGGCTGCCGGCCGGTACCGAGGAACGTCTCGGGCAGGTACTGGGCTTCGAGATGGACCGATTTACGCCATTCACGCGGGACCAGGTCTACTTCGACTACCGGGTGTCCGGCAGGGATGCCCCGAGCGGCACGCTGTCGGTCGACCTGACGCTCACGCTTCGGAGTTACCTGGACGGGCTGCTCAAACAGCTCGAATCCTGCGGGATCAGGCCGACGGCAGTCAGGGTAGCGGAGAAATTTGCGCGCGAGGCAGCGGACAGCAGCCGTGCGGACCTGCTGCCCGAAGCCTATCGGCCGGATCTCCGCTGGCGCGCGCGAGCGTTACCCCTGGGTCTTGCAGCCATCGCGCTGGCGCTGCTTGCCGCAACGGTCGCCCTGCCTGTCGCCCACCGGGCAGAGACCCTGTCCGAACTCGAGGCACAGGTCCGGGCGATCGAGCCCGACGCACTGGCCGCGGCCGAACTCAGGGACGAGATAGCCTCCGTATCCGGGCAGGCGGCGTTCTTCCAGGCGCGCCGCAGCGAGACGCCGACGACGCTGCAGATGCTCGACGAGCTGACCCGGGTCGTGCCCGACGACACGTGGGTGTCGCGGCTCGAACTGCCGAGCGGGCAGGTCCGCCTGCATGGCGAATCCGAGAGTGCGTCGTCACTGATCGCCCTGATGGAGGCGTCGACAATGCTCCGCAACGCCCGCTTCGCGTCACCCGTCACCAAGAATCCGCGTACCGGCAACGATCGCTTCGTGATCGAAGCCGAGCTGCTCGCGCCCGGAGGTGCTGCTCCATGACACTCAATCCCTCGCAATCGCGCGCGCTGGCACTGGCCCTGCTGGCCGGTGTCGTCGCGGTCCTGCTGTCGGCCATCGCATGGCCTGTATATGCGACATTGCAGCGCCAGTCGACGGCACTCGCGCAGGAGGAGCGGCAACTTGCCGTTTACACGCGCCTCGCGGCGGCCCGGCCCGGGCTCGAAGCGGAACTGGCCAGCCTGCGCAGGCGGAGCCCGGCACTGGACTATTTCGTGCAGGGCGAAACCGTGCCGCTTGCGTCCGCGAACATGCAGAAGCTGGTTCAGACCCTGATCGATCGCAACGGCGCGGAGGCGGTCAGCAGCCTCGCGTTGCCACCAAGAGAGGAACAGGAACCGGGTTTCGTTGGCATCAAGGTACACCTGCGGGCCGACATGAAGGGCGCGATCGCGATTCTCCATGCGCTCGAGTCCGGCAATCCCAGGCTGTTCGTGCAGAACCTGATGATCAGCGCGCGCCCGGTGCGGGGCGCGAAGCCCGGTGATCCGCCGGACATACAACTCGACATGCAATTCGACCTGGAAGGCTATATCCATGACGATTCGACTGCCAAAGCTACAGCAATTTGACCTCAGGACTCGCCTGCTCGGGTTCCTTTGCCTCGTGCTGGCGGTTACGTTGCTGATCGAGGCGTCCGTCGTCGCGAGGATGCCGCGTGTCCGGGCGATCGAGCCGGCAGCAGCGGAGACAGAGGCGCCGCCGGGCGCGACGGTCGCCCCGCTGCCCGCCATGCCGCCACTGGCGGCCTACCGGGAAGTACTCCAGCGACCGCTTTTCAGCGACACCCGGCGTCCGGCCGAGGTGGCGGCGCCCGCGACGAGAGCCCCGGCCCTCGCTGCTCCGTCGACGAAGTGGAAGCTGACCGGTGTCGTCGCGACCGGCGGTGAATCCCATGCGATCGTCACCGGGTTGCGGGACAAGGCAACGCTGACGCTCGGTCAGGGGGACATGCTCGATGGCTGGCAGCTCGTGGAAATCGAACCCTACCAGCTGACATTCGAAGCACACGGCAGCCGCTCGGTGCTCGAACTGCGCGACGAGCCGCCCGGCACGTAGCGGAAACCGGAGGCGTGGACCCCATGTCGCCCGGCGCTCTCGACCGGACATATGTCAGTCGCTGCCGGGACGACGTGAACGCTTCGCCGGCATGTGCAGCGCGAACGCTGTCAATTTCCCCGACAATTGCAGCGCAGGCAACATACGGGCAAAATTTTGTCCGGCACTTTCGCTACGACCCGGTCGGCCAAAGGCTGAGCGGACCCCCCAGGGCAGCGATGGCAGATCCTATCCAGACGTTCCGCACTCCCGGGCCGAGGCACCCGCCCCAGATCACCGTGTCTCTCGACGTTGGCGCTCACGTCCTCAACATCAATCGCAGTCGTGCCGGTACGACCTTCGATAGCGTCGCCGAGGACACGCAGCGGTCGCTGCATGATCAGCTTCACCCGGGCTGCGACGGCGACTGCCGCTTCAATGACCTGTGGAGGCGCGCGTGGGCAACGCTGGATTCACGCGACAGCGTCGAATGGGAAGTGGATGACGAGCGGTACGGCGGGTGGCTGCGACTCAACCTGTCGCGGCCTCCGACGTCGAAAGACATCAAGGTCGATCGGCGGCGGCGGCATGCCCTGCTGACGATCACGGACATCAGCAAGTTCCGCAGGGAGTATGAAGCGCTGATGGATCGCTACGAGTCCCTGCTGAAGATCATAGACGAAGGCGGTGTCCGCAGAGACACGACCGGGGCAGCGGCCGGCGCTGGCGACGAGCTCGAAAGTACGATCACCGCGCGCTCGCTGGCCGAGCAGGTCATCGAGGCGCAGGAAAGTGAGTGTCGGCGCATTGCCGCTGACCTGCACGACGGTATCGCGCAGATGCTGGCTGTCATCAAGTTCGGCATAGAAGGCCGGCTTGCTGCCATGCGGCAGAAGTACCCTGACGCGGAACTGGACAGGTTCGACGAAATCGTCGACCAGGTCAAAACGGCGATCGACGACGTACGCCGGACCTCGCGCAACCTGGCGCCGTCGGTGCTGGACGACTTCGGGGTCTGCGTCGCGGTCGAAACGCTGTGCCGCGAATTCCAGACGGAGCATCCGGGCCTGCGACTCAAGTTCGCGGCCTGCGTCGACGAGATAGACATCCCGGAGGTCTGCAAGATCGCCATTTACCGCGTGATCCAGGAGGCATTGCACAACATTGCCAAGCATGCGACCGCGACGAATATCGTGGTCACGCTCGACACCGTCGACGGCGGCGTCGGCCTGGTCGTGTCCGATGACGGCAGGGGCTTCGACACGAATGATCCGGAGCACGGCGATCGCCGGCACGGATTCGGGATGCGCAGCATGCGCGAGCGCGTCGAGCCGACCGGTGGGAGGTTCGCGATCGAATCGACCACCGGCAAGGGGACGATCGTGCGCGCTCGCTGGAGCGCCGACGCGTTGCGCCTACTGGCTGATTAGGCCGTTCTGTATCGCGTACAGCGTTACCGCCGAGACGCTGTGCAGGTCGAGCTTCTTCATCAGGTTGGTGCGGTGCTTCTCGACGGTTTTCGGGCTCAGTGACAGGTATTCGGCGATTTGCCGGGTCTTGTGTCCCTCGGCAATGAGCTTTATGACCTCGCGCTCCCGTTTCGTGAGGATCTCCCAGGAAGGTTCCTTGGAGCCGCCGTCGTTGCCGGCCAGGTAGCCCGCGACGATCCGGTCGCAGATGCTCGGGCTCAGGTAACTCTTGCCACTCAGTACGCTGCGCAGCGCCGTGAAAAGTTCAGCCCGGCTGTCGTCCTTCAGCACATAGGCATCGGCGCCCGCTTCGAGCGTCGCGTGAATGTAGCGGTCTTCCTTGTGGAAGGTCAGGGCGATGACCTTGACGTTCGGGTGCTGTCGCTTGATGTGGGCGATCGCATCGATGCCGCTGGTGCCGGGCATGGTCAGGTCCATCAGGATGATGTCGGGCTGCAGCGCGGCGACATTGCGTATTGCGGTCTTGCCGTCTGCCGCCGTGCCGACGACCTCGAATCCCGGTTCGCCCGAAATCAGGGCCTGCAAGCCGTCACGCATGATCGTGTGATCGTCCACGATCATGATGCGGTGCGCGGTTCGGCCGGTTTCGTTCGCCACTAACAAGATTCCTGTAACTGATTCTTATTTACAGCCGTTGTCTTCCACGGATCGGTTCCGGTCCGTTGGCGTCCACCTGCTGCAGAGGCCCTGGCCCGCAAGTCCAGGCGTGGGCGGCCGACCAGCAAAACAGGATTATAGAGTCTGCAACGCACGGCCAGGCAGAGGCATACCCCGCTGAACCGGTAGGGAACATACCCCATTTTTTTGCCAGCGACCATCGGAGCGATCGCGCAATTCGAAAAATCGAAATGCGCGCGGCAACCGCGATTGCACAGGCAGGACCGTCGCAAAAAGCCCCTTTTCGGTTCACCGGCCCTGCCCATTGTCCGCAACCTCCTACGCGATACCCCTACCTCCTTTTGGGGCTTATGCCCATACGTGATCACCGTATTTCGCGCAGGGCTTTTGAAGGCCACCAGCCATATCGTGGAGCGCAGTTTGGCGAAACCCGCCTGCGCGGCGCCGACATGGATGGAGAGGACGACCAATGAATACACGTGGGATATCCGGGCGACATGGACGAATGCCCCTGTCATTCGGCGACTGGACTGTCGAGGACGAATGGACCTGGCGGCCGCGCGAACACAACCGAAACAACAACAGCAAGCGCTCATCGACAGGCAGTACCCGTGAGCGCGACGAAAAACAGGCATCGCCGCTGGGGCGGCTTGCTGCAATCTGGGAGAGTCGGAAATGAATAACAGTCGACGCAGACCTTCTGCACTAACGACCGCGGCGTCCATGCTGCTCGGCCTGGTTCTGGCCGCAACGGCCCATGCCGGAAGCTTCACGCTGAACGTCGTCGACCAGGACGGCAACCCGGTCGAAGGGTTCCGCTGGCTGGTCCAGCAGGACGCGACCTTCGACCACCAGCCGGGCGAGTCGATACCGAACGCGGCCGAGCCGGACAATTACCCGTTCTCCCTGAGTTTCCACCGCAGCTACCATCCGCTGGCGCGGACAGAGATTGGCGGAACAGGCCTGAGCGGCAATACCGATCTCGACACCGTCACGATCGACGACGTTGCCGACGGGCGCTACTACGTGTCCGTCCTGCCCTATGCGGATCACAGCATCAGCGGCCAGCCGGTGCGCGTGGAAGCCGGCGCTGGCGGCGACGTCACGGTCGTCGTGCAACGACAGCCGATCCCGACCGCGCAGATCGCGATCTACCTGTTCCTCGACAACGCGCCCGTCAATGGCGTGCCGGATCTCCCTGAGGAGACAAACCCGGCCGCCGGTGAGCCGGGTCATGTCGACTGGTCCGAATTCAGCCTGTTCCTCGAAGAGCCGGCGGGACGCTATGGCATGGCCGGTGGCCAGGTTATCCAGGACGCTTTCGGCAACCCGCTCGGCACGACCTACCTGAAGGGCTGCGACGAGAATGGCCAGGCGGATGCCGACCCGACCAGCAACTACGGCTGCTTCGATGCCGATGGCGCGCCGATCGTAGTGACGCCCGGTGACGGCACGCTGCACCCCAATCCCAATGGCACGATGCTGGTCGAGAACCTGGCGCCCGGCAAGTACGGCGTCATCATGATTCCGCCGACCGGCCAGAACTGGCAGCAAACGTCCACGATCGAAGGCACGAAAGTCATCGATGCCTGGGTCAAGGCTAACGAACCGCCGTTCTTCGTCGAGTTCGGTCTGCCGGGCCCGCATGTTTTCATCGGCTACATCAAGTCCAGTGCCAACGGCGGTTTCCCGCCGATGCAACCGCCGGCCTTCGGGCAGGACACGGCGACGATCAGCGGCACGGTCACCGACATGCACATGTCGCGGCCGCCGGCGTTCGAATTTTTCTCCGGCCGCCCGTTCCCGGGCTGCTGGGTGGCACTGAACGACATGACCGTCGGCGTCGGCCGGGGCGTCTGGGCCGGTCCCTGCGATGCGGACAGCAATTTCGAGATTCCGGACGTCCCCCCGGGCAACTACCAGCTCAAGGTTTTCGACGACAACCTCGACGTCGTCATCGCAACCTTGCCCGTGAGCGTCGATGCCAACAATGGCACTTGCAACAACGATCCCGATGCCGCGTCCTGCGCGCTGGGCGAGGTCCCGGTCTTCAACTGGTTTGCCCGGCTTAGCACTGGCGTGTTCAGCGACCTCGACCAGGACGGCTTCTGGGATGACGGCGAACCCGGCATCGGCCCGGAAAGCCAGGACGTTTCGCTGCGTTGGCGTGACGGCACGATGTACCAGAACTTCCCGACCGACGGCGAGGGCATGGCGCCCTTCGACGAGATGTTCCCGTTCTTCCACTGGCTGGTTGCCGAAGTCAGCTTTGCGAACAAGAAGGCGACCGGCGCGACCTTCGTCGTCGATGCGGGCGGCCCGGTCGACAAGTCGACGGACGCCTTCCCGAGCTACGGTGAGCTCAACCCGCAGCACCAGTGCGTCGACGACGGCAGCGGGGCGACGGTAGGTCACCAGCCGGATGGCACCTGTCCGCCGGGGGCGGAGGCGATCAACCCGCACACGCTCGACGACCTGTCGCGTACCGAGGTCGGCCAGGTGCTGACGCAGGGTGTGCAGGGCTTCCTCGGTCAGACCAACGTCATGCACTTCGGCAAGGCCGAATATCTTTCTTTCACGCCGTTCGTCCCGCCGACTCCGACGACGCCGCCGATTCCCGGCGCCTGGGTCGGTGAGAACGGCGGCATTTCGGGCATCGTGTACTACGCGGTGACCCGCGCCGAGGACGAACCGCAGTTCGCCGCGGCCGAGGAGTGGGAGCCTGGCATCCCGAACGTGCAGCTCGCCATGTACGCGGACGGCGATATCGACTCGTTCCCGCTGGGCGACTGGCCGAGCGGCCCGGGCGACATCGACTGGGACGGCGACGGCGTACTCGACGGCGACGACGGCATGATCGACGACGCCAATCTCAACGGCATACCCGGCGAACTCGCCGACGTGGACAACTTCCCCTTCGGCAACTTCCCGGGTCCCGAGGATGTGGACCGCGACGACAACGGCGGCACGCCCGGCGTCTTCGACCTCGGCGATGCGCTGCAGGTCGCGGTCACCGACAGCTGGGATGCGAGCCTCCCGACAGGCTGCCAGGGCGAGGATTACGTTTACCAGCAGAAGGAACTCATCGGCGGCGAGATCGTCGTCACGAGTGAGCATCCGACGGATTGCTACGACGGCCTCCGTAACTTCAACCAGATTCGTCCGGCGGTGTTCGATGGAGGCTTTGCTTTCGCCGACTACGACCTGGACAACATCAACCCGAACGTTGCCGCAGACATCCAGGCCTACTACGACTATGTCGCCGGCCTGCAGGCGAGCGGCCGCATCTCGCAGGCCAGTTACGACGCACTGCAGCTCGGCCTGCTGCCCGGCCAGTACATCATCGAGGCCGCGGCGCCCCCGGGCTACGAGCACATCAAGGAGGAAGACCGGAACGTCGACTTCGGCGACAACTACATTCCGTCGGCGCAGGCGCTGGCCGTGCCCTGCGTGGGCGACGATCACCTGGTGCCGCCGTACTTCAGCATGTCGACGAGGGACGGCAGCGGCGGCGAGCTGCAGCTGATCCCGGGCATCGATCCGGCCGAAGCTGCTGCGCCGTATGCAAACATCATGCGGCCGTTATGCGACCGCAAGGAAGTGCAGCTGAGCTCTGCGCAGAACGCCGGCGTCGAGTTCTTCCTGATGACGGACGTGCCGATCGTCGCGAACGTGGCCGGCATGATCCTGAACGACATGGCGAGCGAGTTCGACCCGAACGCGCCGACATTCGGCGAGAAGGCCGCGCCGCCGTGGGTGCCGGTCGGTTTCTACGACTTCGACGGCAAGCAGGTCAACCGCGTCTACGCTGACCAGTACGGCCGCTACAACGCCGTGCTCCCGTCGACTTACACGACGAATCTGCCGCAACCGTCGGGCATGTCACCGAACATGCTGATCGCGTGCATGAACGACGCGGGCCCGATCGAGGAGATCGATCCCGCGACCGGCGAACCGACGGGCAAGCTGATCATCGACCCGTATTTCGACCAGCGCTTCAGCCAGTTCTGCTACACGTTCCAGTACATGCCGGGGGTCATCACGTACCTCGACACACCGGTGCTGCCGATCGCGGCTTTTGCCGGCCCCGGCAACGCTCCACTCGACTGCGAGCGGCCGGCCGCGACGCCCGTGATCGCATCGGTCACGCGCAGCACGCTGGACGGGCCCTATGTCAACGGCACCGTCCAGTCGACGATCCTCATCGACTCGATGGGCATGCAAGAGGTACCGAACCCCGAGTGGAACGGCATTTCCTTCGGCGACCGCGTCATCTGGCGTGACTACGGTTTCGGCGGCGCGGACGGGACGGTCCAGCTGCGCAACCGCGACAACAACGTGGTCGCCAACCTGGCGCATACCTGGGGCAACGACCAGATCAGCGCGACGGTGCCCGCGGGCACGCCAGCCGGGCAGTACCAGGTCGTCGTGACCAGTGCCGACGGCACCGAGTCGCCGATCGGGGCGACGCTGACTGTCGGCCCGGGCCGCTACGCGGTTCGCCGTGTCAGCGAAGGCCAGTCCATCCAGGCCGCCATCGACCTCGCGGCACCGGGCGACCTGATCCTGGTCGGTCCCGGCGTCTACGACGAGCTGGTCATCATGTGGAAACCGGTGGCACTGCAGGGCTGGGGCGCGGGCGTGGTGTCGATCAACGCGCGCCAGGCGCCCACCGAGAAGGTTGCCAACTGGCGTAACAAGGCCAGCACGCTGGTCGCGCAAGGTGCGATCAGCCAGCTGACCGGCCAGCAAGTCGGCGTGCCGGCATTCCCGGCGCTCGACGAGGTCGTGTTCCCGACCGAGGAAGGCGCCGGCATATTCGTCGCCGGCCGCCGCCCGCAGGGCGCCGGCTGCGGTAACCCGAACAACTCGGCTTTCCGCTGCATGCTCGCACGTCACGACGCCCGGCCGCGCATCGACGGTATCACGATCGTCGGCGCCAGCACCGGCGGCGGCATCGTCGTGAACGGTTACAACGAGGACCTCGAGATCGGCAACATGCGCCTGAACGCGAACGCCGGGTTCTACGGCGGCGGCATCCGCATCGGCCACCCGACGGTCAGCCACGTTGTGACGCAGGGTAACGACCCGGACGGCCAGGTAGGCGACATCGTCTACGACGACGCCAACAATGACAACGTCCGCATCCATCACAACCATGTCGCCCAGAACGGCGGCTTCGGTGGTGCGGGCGGCGGCGTGTCGCTGCATACCGGTACCGACAACTACCGGGTCGAGAACAACTGGATCTGTGGCAACTACAGCCAGGGCGACGGCGGCGGCATCGGCCACCTCGGACGCTCCAGAGGCGGCCGCATCGTCGGCAACGACATCATCTTCAACGAGTCGTTCGACCAGATGCTATCGACCTCCGGCGGCGGTATTTTCGTCGGCGGGCAGGCGCCGCTGATGCCGGCCAGCAATACCGGCCGCCTGGTTACGCCGGGCAGCGGCAACGTCGACATCGACGCGAACAACATCCGCGGCAATCTCGCGGGCGGCGGCCAGGGCGGTGGCGTCCGGATCGCGAGCGTCAACGGTGCGGAACTCGACACCAATACGAGCGGCGCAAGCGCCGTTGCCAACTGGTACCGCGTACGGCTGTTCAACAACATGATCACGAACAACGTCGCGGGACTCGCGGGCGGTGGCGTGTCGCTGCAGGACGCGGTCCGCACGGTGATACGCAACAACACGATCGCGAACAACGACAGTACGGCGACAGCCGGGCTGGCGTTCCCCGCGGGCAATCCGAATGCGTCAGTCGCACAGCCGGCCGGCGTCGCGTCCAACGTCCACAGCGCGGAATTTGCGCTGCTGATGGCGAACGACGTGAACCCGAACGTATATGCGGGGCCACGCGACGCCGCTACCTGGCCGGTTTACACCGACCCGGTGATCCGCGACTCGGTCGTGCTGCACAACCGGTCGTTCTACTGGGTCAATGACCCGGCCCAGTGCCCGGCGCCCGGCTACTGCCTGTTGCCGGATCCGGCAACGCCTGCCTATGCGGACTTCGCAATCATGAACGGCATCCTGCCGGCCGACACGGGACTGGCGGGCGACCTCGCTACGCTGCAGCCGCTGTACTCGCTGCTGACGGACGCCGCGGCCTTCCCGGCTGGCTGGAACAACATCAGCGGTGCGGCCGGCAACAGCGACTTCGCGAACGGCTATTTCAACGCGGGCCGCGGCCAGACGATCGTGTTCGCCGAAGGCACGACGCTGCAGACGGCGGGCGCCTTCGACGAAGGCGGCAACTGGCTGCAGGTCGGCTTCTCGCCGCTGTCGCTGCTGGAGCCCGGTGCGAACGCGGATCCGGCGCTCAACACGACGCAGTTCGATTACCACCTCGCACCGGGTTCGGCGGCGATCGGTGCCGCGACACCGAGTGGCCATACCGGGCTGCTGTCGGTCGATATCGACCGCGAACCACGTGTCGATCCGGGGAGCGACATAGGCGCGGACGAGGCGCAATGACGCGGGATCGCAGATCAACGAATGGCAGTTACAGAAAATTCGAGGAGTAACGCCGATGGCTAGCTATAACCAGAAAACAATCGCCGGCTCGCTGCTGTTGGCCCTGGCGCTCGTGTGCGGGACCGCGAACGCGGCGGTCAACGTGCAGTGCCCGGGTGACAACGACGGGGACGCGGCGTGGAACACGCTGGGCGGCAACCCGGCCAAGAGGGATGTGCCGCCTGGCACGGGGGGAACGCCGGACAATGTCGTCTGCAAGCACCTGACGGCGGGCGACAGCTTCGTGACGATGTCGGACGGCAACCCGATGTATACCTTCGGGTTCGACGACCAGACGGGTACGCCGCCGAAGCAGGTCATCGGCAGGGGCATCCTGAACGCGGAGTGGCCCGGGCCCAGGATCGCGCTCGACCAGGGCGACGAGTTCTACCTGTCGCTGACCAACGTTGGCACGGTGATACGGCCGGATCTCTTCGATCCGCACACCGTGCACTTCCACGGCTTCCCGAACGCTGCCTCGGTCTTCGACGGCGTGCCGGAGGTGTCGGTCTCGATCAACATGGGTGCGACGCTCAGCTACTACTACAACATCGTCGAGCCGGGCACCTACATCTACCACTGCCACGTCGAGGCGACCGAGCACATGGAGATGGGAATGCTCGCCAATCTCTGGGTCCGCCCGGCGCAGAACCGGCTCGCGGACGGCACGTTGCTCGGCAATCACGTGCATTCGAACCCGGACAACCCGAGCGGCACGGCGACGCGCCTGCAGGACAGCCCGCTGGTCGGCGACAAGTACGTCTACAACGACGGCGACGGCACCACGCTGTACGACGTCGAGCAGGCGCTGCAGCTGTCCGGATTCGATTCGGACTTCCACGACGCGAGCCTGTTCGTGCAGCCGCTGCCGTTCGCCTTCCTCGAGTCGGACTACCCGATGATCAACGGGCGCGGCTACCCGGAGACGGTCATGGGCTTCAAGCCGCCGCCGGTCGACGACGCCGACGGCAAGGTGACCGGCGTTCCCGGCGAACAGCTGACGACGGACCCGACCCAGACGATGGACTCCGCGGTCACGGTCCAGTCCGGGCAGAAGCTCCTGTTGCGGCTGTCGAACGTCAGCATCGACCGCTTCTACACGCTGACGGCGCAGGGCCTGACGATGAAGATCGTGGGCACCGGCGCGAAGCAGATGCGGGGTACCGAGGGCCTGAATATCTATACGGAAACGGCCTCGGTGAACTTCGGCGGCGGCGAGACGCACGACGTGATCATCGATACGCAAGGCGTCGCACCCGGCACGTACTTCGTGTACGCGGCCGAGGCGCACCAGCTGAGCAACAAGACGCAAATGGATGGCGGGCTGATGACGGAAATCGTCGTCACCGCTGCGCCGTGACCACCCGTGCGGGGCTGAGGAGACAAGGGCAATGAAAACTCAAAACAAACTTAAGGGCCTGCACTGCCTGGCACTGGCGTTGCTGCTGCCCTGGACGGCGGTGCTCGCGGATCACGAGGTCCGCGGCATATATCCGGACGGGGGCACCACGTTCAACCTGTATGCCTACCCGTTCTACATGAACCTGCCGGAAGGCTCGAGCCTGTACATGTGGGGCTTCGGGGACATGAACGCGGGGGCGAACGCGAGCCATCCGGAAGGCGACGGCTACAACCTGCCGCAGTACCCGGCACCGACGCTGATCGTCGACCAGGGCTCCGACATCACGATAAACCTGACCAACTTCGGCGTGCCCGATCCGGTTTCGCTCGTGATCGCCGGCCACCAGCTGACTGCCTCCGGCGGTTCGGCAGGACTGGTAACGAACGCCGCCAACCCCAACGAGACGGTGAGCTACACGTTCACGGCGTCGGAACCCGGCACCTACGTCTACCACAGCCTGAACGGTGCGAACCCGGGCCTGCATGCCGAGATGGGCCTGCAGGGCGTCATGATCGTGCGCCCGGCGGGTTTCGATCAGGTCGCTAACCGGGTGGCCTACGAAGAAAGCGGAACCGGCTACGACCAGGAGTTCCTGTACCTGCTGACGGAAATCGATCCCGAGATCCATTTCCAGATGGAGCGAGGTCACCGCAACCATTTCACGAACTCGGATCGTTACGCGAAGATCTGGTTCGTCAACGGCCGCGTGTTCCCGGACCTGTTCCAGGGCAATTACAACGGCCTGTTCCCGCACCAGCCCTACCAGGCGCTGGCGATGACGCACCCGGGTGACCGGGTCCTGGTGCGCGAGGTCAACGCGGGCCACGACAGCCACCCGTTCCATCACCACGGCGAGAACCTGCGCTTCGTCGCGCGGGACGGCAGGGTGATGTCCTCCGACGGGCTGACTGCCGACCTCGGTCGTTCCGATAACACGCTGAACTCGGCGCCGAAACAGTCCGTCGACATGATCTGGACCTGGACCGGCAAAGACCTGAACTGGGACATCTACGGGCCCGAGGGCAACGTGGCGCACCCGGCGTGTTGCACGGACGCGGTCGACAACCGTACCGGAGCAGCGGGGCCGGACGGCTACGACGACGCCTCCTGGGAGTGGGTCGCCGACCACGGCAAGCCATTGCCGGTGACGCTGCCCGGCGTGCAGGACCTGACGCTCGGCGGCTGGTGGAGCGGCAGCCCGTTCCTCGGCGACGTCGGCGCCCTGCCTCCCGGTGAGGGCGGCCTGAATCCTTTCGGCGGTTACTTCCTCGTGTGGCACTCGCACGCGGAGAAGGAACTGACCACTTTCGACATATTCCCCGGCGGCAGTCTCAGCGCCGTGGTCGTTTTGCCGCCTGACGTGGCATTCGACTGAGCGGTGGAGGGAGCAAAATGAAAACGGAAAACATAATCAGCAAGGGCCTCTTCGGCGGCCTGCTGCTCGCCTCGCTCGCATTTGCGACCGGCAACGCCTACGCGGAGAGCTACACGCTCTGTGCGAAGGCCGGCAGCATGGGCCTGCCGGACGGCAGCTCGGTTCCCGTCTGGGGCTACGCGGAAGACGCCGGCGGTAACGGCTGTGCCGACGACGCGATCCAGGTGCCGGGCCCGACACTGGTGTCGACCGACGGCAACCTGAGCATCACGCTCGTCAACGAGCTGCCCGAGCCGACGTCGATCGTAATCCCGGGACTGCCGATGCCGAGCTCGGGCGCTGCGGGCCCGACCTGGAACGACGGCTCGACCGGCGGGCGGACCAGCCCCGGCCAGAAGGTTCGATCCTTCGGCGCGGAGGCGGCGGCGCCCGGCTCGGAGACCTACTCCTGGACGGGCATCCGTCCGGGCACGTTCATCTACCACAGCGGCACCTGGCCCCAGAAACAGCTCTACATGGGCCTCTACGGTGCCGCGACCCGCGACGCCGCGGCTGGCGAGATCTACCCGGGCGTCACCTATGACAACGAGGTCCAGCTGTTCTACAGCGAGATCGACCCGGTACTGAACGCTTCGATAAGCGACGGCAGCTACGCGACCTCGATCGACTATCACCCGACCTGGTTCCTCGTCAACGGCGAGCCCTACGTCGACGGCGTCACGCCGGACATAGTCGCCGGCACGGCCGGCAGCCGGACGCTGCTGCGCTTCCTGAGCGCCGCGGGCGAAACGCACGTCGCGGTCCTGCAGGGTCTCTACATGACGATCCACGCCGAGGACGGCCTGCCCTACACCTACCAGGATGGCGAAACGGTCGTCGGTACGGCGCCGCGTGAGCAGTACTCGGTCATGCTGCCCCCGCTGAAGACCAAGGACGCGATCGTCGAAGGGGTCAACGGCCGCTTCGCGATCTATGACGGCAATGGCTACATGACGAACCCGTCGGACCCGAACGATTTCAACCAGGGCGACACGGTCGGCGGCATGCTGCGCTTCCTGAGCTTCGGCGACATCGATACCGACGGCGACGGCGTACTCGACACGGCCGACAACTGTCCGGCCGTCGCCAACGCCGACCAGCTCGACACCGACGGCGACGGGCTCGGCGACGCCTGCGACCCGTTCCCATTCGATCCCGACAACGACGGCGTCGACAACACGATCGACAACTGCCCGCTGATCGCCAATGCGGACCAGCTCGACACCGACGGTGACGGCACCGGCGACGCCTGCGATCCCCTTACCGACAGCGACGCGGACGGCGTCGCGGACGCGGCCGACAACTGCCCGCTGATCGCGAATCCCGGGCAGGAGGACGCTGACGGTGACGGCATCGGCGATGCCTGCGACGCGCTGAACGACACGGACGGCGATGGCGTGGCGGACGCGGCCGATAACTGCCCGCTGATCGCGAATCCCGGGCAGGAGGACACCGACGGCGACGGCATCGGCGACGCCTGCGACGGCCCGGCCGGCCCCGTAGCGCCGGACGCACAGCCCGACGGTTACGCGGTCAACGAGGACGCGATCCTCAATGTTGCGGCGGCAGCCGGCGTACTGGCCAACGACACGGACGCGAACGGCGACCCGCTGTCGGCCGTCCTCGTCAGCGGTACTGCCAATGGCACGCTGACGCTGAATGCCGACGGTTCATTCCGCTATGACTCGAACCCGGACTTCAATGGCTCGGATTCCTTCGTCTACCAGGCCTCGGACGGCGCACTGGCGACGCAGGCGACGGCCACGATTACGGTGAACTCAATGAACGACTCGCCGATCGCGGTCGCGGACCAGTTTTTCCTGCAGTCGATGACGCAACAGGCCTTCGCGGCACCGGGCGTGCTGGCCAACGACAACGACGTCGACCTGTTGCCCTACGATCCTTCGCAACTCACGGCATCTCTTGACCTCGACGTCAACGTCGGTGCCCTGACGCTGAACGCGAACGGCTCGTTCGGTTACACGATCGCGGCCGAGGACGGCCGGGTCGGCACTGTGGACACGTTCCAGTACCACAACAACGACGGAGCGGCGAACAGCAACACGGTGACGGCGACGATCACGCGGCAGCTCTCGGCTATCGAGGTGATCTGCGAACGGCAGGCGAACGGCCGCTGCAACTGGCGGATCGCCGGCAACAAGCTGACCGGCACCGCGACGCGGGTCGAGGCCTGGGTCGGCGGCTTCGACTCCGGCGGCAACAACCGGATCCGTACCGGGGCCGGCACGCCGGACGGCGCGTGGACGATCACGGCGGATAACAGCCTGTGGAACAACAGCCTGCAGCCGATCGACTTCCGGGTAACCGGGACCGATACGGCCCTGCTGTTCAGCGTCCAGCCGATCGAGCAGTAACCGGGAGCGGCCCCCGCCCTCGGGCGGGGGCCTTGGTCCCGGCAGCTTCGGGACGGCAAAGCAAGGACAGAGCCATGACACGACAAGCAGGATTTTCTTTCTCATCGAGGCGAGGCACCCGGGTCCTGGCGGGGCTCTGCTTCGTGCTGGTGGCGGCTCCCGGCCAGCCCGCGACGGCGACGGAACCGGTGGCAGCGGCCGCCAGGCCGCCGCTCGACTTCGTGCTGCCGGAGATGCCGGCGCCGCAGGCCTACGCCGAGGTAAACATCGACGCGGAGGCGGCCCGGAAGCTCGAAGAGGACTGGGGCGTGCAGGTGCTCGGCATACGTCTCGGCGCCTCCGAGTACATGCTCGACTTCCGCTTCCGCGTCGTCGATGCGGACAAGGCGTTGCCGCTTTTCGACCAACGTATCAAGCCCTACGTCATCGCGGACAAGAGCAGCATCAAGCTGCCCGTGCCGATGGCGGCCAAGGTCGGCGCGTTCCGTCCGACCAACCGCGGCAAGAACATCACGGCCGATCGCAACTACTACATCGTCTTCGGCAACCCGGATCGGCACGTCGACGCCGGTGAGACCGTGACCGTCGTCATCGGCGATTTCCGGGTCGACAGGCTGCTCGTGAACTGAGACAGGTGCAGATCATGCTGAACAGATACGCCATCGGCCTGCTGGGCCTCTCCACCGCGGTCGCGACCGCCGGCCAGATCGATACGGACCTGCAGGCAGACATCGCGGCGCTCGATGCCAGCGATAACGTGGCCGTCATCGTCCGCTTCGAGGACAGCGTCGATCTCGACGCGCTCCGCCGCGACCTGGCGCGCGAGCTCAGGTCGCAGTATCCCGACCCGCAGGAACGCCGCGTCTATCGTAAGGCGCTGAAGCGGGCTTTGCTGGTCGAGGGCATGCGCCAGCGCAACGCGGCGAAGTCGCGGCCGCTCGAGGACTTCCTGGACGTACGCGGCATCGGCGGCGGTCGCGCGCTGTGGGCGATCAATGCGCTCGCGGTCACGGTGCCGGCCGACCTGGTCGACGACCTAGCCGCGTTCCCGGGCGTGGCCTCGGTCAGCAGCGATGCCGTCGTGCAGGGCCCGGGCACGGGTACTACGCCGTCGGCGCCGACCTACTGGAACCTCGATGCGATCGGCGCTCAAGCGCTGTGGAATCTCGGCTACACCGGCGTCGGCGTCGTCATCGGTGCGATGGACACCGGCGTCGACGCGACGCACCCCGACCTGGGTCCGCGGTTTCGCGGCGGCGACAACAGCTGGTTCGATCCGTATGGCCAGAATGGCGCGCCGGCGGACTTCGTCGGGCACGGCACGCAGGTCATGGGCCTGCTGGTCGGCGGCAGCGCTGGCGGCTACCAGGTCGGCGTCGCGCCGGAAGCGAGCTGGATCGCCGCGAAGATTTTCGACAATGCCAACCAGGCGACACTGAGCGGCATACATGCCGGCTTCCAGTGGATGCTGGACCCCGATAACAACCCCCAAACCGACGACGCCCCGGATATCCTCAACAACTCCTGGGTACTCTCGACCACCGTCGGCGAGTGCGACCAGGAATTTTCTGTCGATATCGCTATCCTGCGCGAGGCAGAGATCGCCGTCGTCTTCGCCGGCGGCAACTTCGGCTTCAAGGCGAACACGAGCGCGTCGCCGGCAAACGATGCTGGATCGCTCTCGGTGGGCTCCGTGGATCAGGGCATGAAGATCGCCCGCAGCAGCAGCCGCGGACCGAACGCCTGCGACGGCAGCGTCTATCCGAAGCTGGTTGCGCCGGGCGAAGGGATCCTTACGACCGACCTGATGCCCGGTTTCTACAACGTCGTGTCCGGTACCTCGTTCTCGGTAGCGCACGTCAGCGGCGGCATGGCCCTGCTGGCAGGCGCGTTCCCGGGTGCCACCGTGAGCCAGCTGGAATCGGCGCTCATCAACGGCGCGCTGGACCTGGGCGAAGGCGGTCCCGACAACACGTACGGCAACGGCCGGCTGGACCTGGCCGCGGCCTATGACTGGCTGCAGGCCAACGGTGGCGGCACCGGCGGCAGCCCCGGCGAGCTGGGTTTGTCGGCATCGACCTACACGGTGGCCGAAACCACGGCGACGTTGACGATAACGGTCACCCGGACCAACGGCAGCGCCGGCGACATTGGCGTTACTTATTCGAGCGCCGACCAGTCGGCCATGGCCGGCGCCGACTACGTTTCCGCATTGGGTACGCTGAGCCTGCTCGACGGCGAAACGAGCAAGAGCGTCGACATCACGATACTCGACGACGCCGACTACGAAGGTAACGAGACCTTCGCGCTCAGGCTTGCGAACCCGTCCGGCGGTGCGACGCTCGGTACGGCCGACGCGGCGATCGTCACGATAACCGACAACGAGTCGGCACCGGGACCGACCGATGCCGACGGCGACGGCTACCCGTCCGGCGTCGACTGCAACGACGCCGACCCGGCGATACATCCGGGCGCCGTGGAGACCAGGCACGATGGCGTCGACCAGGACTGCAACGGCTACGACCTGACCATAGACATCCTCGACGCCAGCTTTGCGAGCGACACCGCGCAGGTCATCGCCACGAGTTCGCTGAACAGCCAGGCCGCCCTCGAAGCGACATTTACGCTTGCCGATGGCAGCACCGCGAGCGCGGGCATGTCCTGGAAATCGAAGTCCGGCCGTTGGGAGCTCAAGATACGCCGCTTCAGCCGCAGTTACGGCGCCGACCCGGTCAGCGTGACGGTGTCGGGCGTGGAGGGCAGTGAATCCAGCGGGATGAACTAGCCCGGATGACATAGCCATGAAAACGATAGCCCGTCTCCTTGTGCTGTCCGTGCTGACGCTCGCGGCGGAGGCCGGCGCACAGGTCGTCACCTACTGCTGCGACGAGACCGCGGAGGCCGCATATCTCGCGGCCATCGCGGGTCTCGGCGTCACCGTCAACGAGAGCTTTGAGGCGGCTCCTTTCGACCAGGTACGCCCGCCGTTCAGCCTGCCGAGCATTACGAACCAGGGCATCACCTGGTCGCAGCCGACAGGCGGCATCACGACGAACAACTTCAATTCCTGGGACGGCGCCTACCAGATGTACGCCGTCGGCCCGGACCTGGTGACTCACCCGATCCCGGACGGGTTCACCGTCAGCGGCGACGGCATCACGTTCCGGGCGATGGCTGGCTGGTTCACCGGCCAGAACACGAAGATGGCCTTCACCGTCGATGGCGACCCGGCCCGCGTGGACTTTACCGGCGAGGAGTTGACGGTGCTCGACTGGAAGTTCCTCGGCTTCGTCGACACGACCCCGTTCAGCAGCGTTGTGGTCAGCACGGCTGACGAGGTCGGCAACGAGACGAAACTGTTCTGGACCGACTATTTCACGTTCAGCGCCTCCGGCGCTCCGCCGAGCCCCGGCAGCCTGCAGTTCGGCAGCGCGTCCGCCACGGTCGCGGAAAACGGTGGTTCCATACTCGTTACGGTAACGCGTAGCGGCGGCAGCGACGGCGCGGTAAGCATCGGCTACGCGACCGTCGACGGCAACGCGACCGCGGGCAGCGACTACACGGCCACCTCCGGCACGCTGAACTTCGCCGACGGCGTCACGAGCCAATCGTTTTCGGTGCCGATCCTTGACGACTCGAGCTACGAAGGTAACGAGGCCTTTACGATCCAGTTGTCGGGCCCGACCGGCGGGGCGACCGTCGGGACGGTCTCGACGACGACGATCACGATCAGCGAGAACGACGCGGCGCCGCCGGCAGGCAGCCTGCAGCTCGGCGCAGCGAGCTACCTGATAGCCGAGGACGGCGTGGCGCTGCAGGTGACAGTAACGCGCACGGGCGGCAGTTTCGGTGCCGTCAGCGTCAACTACACGACCACGGACGGGAGCGCCACGGCCGGCAGCGATTACCAGGCGACCAGCGGGACCCTGGCACTCGGCGATGGCGTGATGAGCGCTGGCTTCAACGTCCCGATCATCGACGATGCGAACTACGAAGGGAGCGAGAGCTTCTCGATCATCCTGTCCGCGCCAGGGGGCGGCGCAAGTCTCGGTACCCCGGCGTCGGCAACGGTGACGATTTCCGACAACGACCCCACTCCGCCTGCGGGCAGCCTGCAGTTCAGCGCGACCAGCTACACGGTTGCCGAGAACGCGGCCTCGGTACTGGTCACGGTGACGCGCAGCGGCGGCAGCTTCGGCGCGGTTGCCGTAGACTACTCGACCGCCGACGGCAGCGCGACCGCGGGAGGCGATTACACGGCAGCGAGCGGCACACTGAATTTCGCCGACGGCGTTGCCAGCCAGAGCTTCAGCGTCGGCATGCTCGACGACACCGCCTGGGAGGGCAACGAGCAATTCACGGTAACGCTGTCGAACGCCGTCGGTGGCGCGAGCCTCGGAACGCCGGCGGCCGCAAGCGTGACAATCACGGAGAACGACCCGGTGCCGCCTGCGGGCAGCCTGCAGTACTCGGGAGCGAGCTACGGTGTCGCCGAGGACGGCGGCTCGGTCCTCCTGACCGTGACGCGCACGGGCGGCAGTTTCGGCGAGGTCAGCGTCGATTACTCGACGCTGGACGGCACGGCGACAGCCGGCAGCGACTATACGAGCACGAGCGGAACCCTGACGTTCGCTGACGGGGTCACCAGCCAGGCATTTTCGGTGCCGGTGCTGGATGATACCGATTACGAAGGCAACGAGAGCTTCACCGTCCAGTTGAGCAACGCGACCGGCGGGGCAACGCCGGGGTCGCCGTCGCTTGCCACCGTCACAATCCAGGAGAACGACCCGACGCCGCCGGCCGGTAGCCTGCAGCTCTCCGGCGCGACCTACAGCGTCGCAGAGAACGGCGGCTCGGTACTGCTCACGGTGACGCGCAGCGGTGGCAGCTTCGGAACGGTCACGGTCGACTATGCCACCGTGGACGGATCCGCCGCGGCCGGCAGCGACTATTCGGCGACGAGTGGGACCCTGTCCCTGGCCGGCGGCGTCACGAGTGCCTCGTTCCCCGTTGCGGTGCTCGACGATGCCGTGTACGAAGGTAACGAGAGCTTTGCCGTCGTCCTGTCGAACCCGACCGGTAGTGCGTCGCTCGGGTCGCCGTGGTCCGCAGCTGTCGTGATCAACGAGAACGATGCCGTTCCGCCGGCCGGCAGCCTGCATTTCAGCGGCGCGAGCTACACCATTGCGGAAAACGGAGGCTCGGTCCTGCTCACCGTTACGCGCAGTGGCGGCAGCTTCGGCGCCGTGAGCGTGTCGTACTCGACCTCCGACCTCAGCGCCACTGCGGGCCTGGATTACAGCGCCGCGAGCGGCACGTTGAATTTCGCCAACGGCGAGATCAGCCGTTCATTCAACGTCGGTATCATTGACGATCTCGTGTACGAGGGCGACGAGACCTTCGCGGTCACGCTGGCGAACCCGACTGGCAGCGCAACACTGGGCGCCCCGTCGTTGGCGACGGTCACGATCACCGAAAACGAGGCGACTCCGCCCGCGGGCAGCCTGCGATTCAGCGGCGCCACCTATACGGTCGGCGAGGGCGGCGCGTCCGTGCTGTTGACCGTCGCTCGCATCAACGGCAGCTTCGGCGCAGTCAGCGTCGACTATGCGAGTGCCGACGGTACGGCGACGACCGGAAGCGACTATTCCGCAGCCACCGGGACGCTGAACTTCGGCAATGGTGTGACCAGCCGGACGATCTCGGTGCCGATCCTCGAGGATGCGCTGTTCGAGGGTGCCGAGAATTTCACCGTAAGTCTCGCTAACCCGCTCGGCGGAGCGACCCTGGTGGCGCCATCGATCGCGACCGTGACGATCACGGACAACGACGCAGCGCCCCCGGCCGGCAGCCTGCAGTTCAGCGCCGTGTCTTACAGCGTCGGCGAAAACGGCATCAGCGCGATGCTGACGGTGACGCGCAGCGGCGGCAGCTTCGGCGCCGTGTCCGTCGACTATTCGACGAGCAACGGAACTGCAAGTGCCGGCTCCGACTACCAGTTCGCCAGCGGCACGCTGGACTTCGCAGAGGGGGAGCTGATCCGGACGTTCAACATCGTCATACACGACGATGGTTCCTACGAAGGGGACGAGACATTCTCCGTCGCGCTGTCGAACCCGGCAGGCGGGGCCAGCCTGGGAACGCCGTCGACGGCGAGCGTGACTATCGTCGACAATGACGCTGCACCTCCGTCCGGCACGCTGGCCTTCGAGTTCTCGAATTACGAGATCACCGAGAGCGGTGTCAGTATCACGCTGAACGTGCTGCGCAGCGGCGGCAGCTTCGGGCCCGTGACGGTCGACTACGCGACGACTGACGGCAGCGCAATTGCGACTTCGGACTATACATCGACCAGCGGAACGCTCAGCTTCCCGAACGGCGTCGCGAGCCAGTCGCTGACCGTCAGCATCCTGGACGACCTGGACTACGAAGGCGACGAGCAGTTCACTGTGGCGCTGTCGAATGTTACCGGCGGCGCCTCGCTCGGTACGCCCGCCGTGGCGGCTGTCACGATCCGTGAAGACGAGGCGCCCCCGTCAGCCGGTCACCTGCAGTTCGGGAGCGCGACGTACAGCGTGGACGAAGCCGGGCCGAGCATACAGCTGGCCGTTACGCGCGTCGGCGGCAGTGCCGGCATCGTCAGCGTCGACTACAGCACGACCGACCTGAGCGCGGCCGCCGGCAGCGATTACCAGGTCGCGTCGGGGACCCTCGTGTTCGACGACGGCGTCCTGAGCCAGACGCTGGACGTATCGATCGTCGACGACGCCGACTACGAGGGCGACGAAGTCTTCCGCGTCGCGCTGGCGACGCCGACCGGCGGCGCGACGATTGGCGCCCCGGCCACGGCCGACGTGACCATCCTGGAAAACGACCCGACGCCGCCGGCCGGCGTGCTGCAGTGGAGCGGCCCGACCTACAGCGTGGCGGAGGATGGGGGTTCCCTGGCGTTGACGGTGCAACGCGTGGGCGGCAGCTTCGGCGATGTGTCGGTAGTGTGGTTGACCGCCGACGGCAGCGCGGCAGGGGGAGTCGATTACACGGCCTCCGGCGACATCCTGAGCTTCGCGGACGGCGTGATCAGCCAGACCGTCAACGTCCCGATCCTCGACGATGCGACTTACGAAGGGAGCGAGGATTTCACGGTCGAACTCCGCAATCCCTCGGGCGGCGCCGCGCTCGGCGCGCCCGCGACCGCGGTAGTAACGATAGCCGACAACGATCCGACGCCGCCGGCCGGCAGCCTGGCGCTGAGCGGAGCCAGCTACACGATCGCCGAGAACGGGGCCCAGCTCCTCGTCACGGTCGCCCGGAGCGGTGGCAGCTTCGGCCCCGTCAGCGTCGACTACGCGACGGCCGACCAGACTGCGAGCGCCGGTGCCGACTACACGGCCGTCGCCGGAACGCTGAGCCTCGGCAGCGGCGTGCTGAGCGCGAGCTTCAGCATCCCGGTACTCGACGACGCGCTCTACGAGGGCGACGAGACCCTCGGGGTCGCCTTGTCGAACGCCGTCGGCGCGACGCTCGCCAGCCCGACAGCGGCTACCGTCACGATCGTCGACAACGACCTGCCGCCTGCGGCCGGCAGCCTGCAGTTCAGCAGCGCGAACTACTCGGTGGCTGAAGCGGCTGCGTCGATCATGCTGACGGTCAGCCGCAGCGGCGGCAGCTTCGGAGCAGTCAGCGTCGGTTACGAGACGCGTAGCGGCAGTGCGACGGCGGGCGCGGATTTCACGGGCGCGACAGGTACGCTGAACTTCGCCGACGGGGAACTGAGTCAGAGAATTACGATCTCGATGATTGACGATACGGCAGTGGAGGGCGACGAGAACTTCACCGTGGCCCTGACGTCCGCCTCTGGCGGCGCGAGTCTCGGTACGCCGGCGGCGGCGACCGTGACGATCCGGGAGAACGACGTGAACCGGCCTTCGGGCGGAGGCGGCGGGGGCGGCGGCGCAT
>Ga0224505_10000362_pt1 | contig 31482 bp, 31 predicted proteins | sample SF_Jan12_sed_USG_FD_169102 | JGI IMG/M metagenome (GOLD analysis project Ga0224505, IMG submission 169102) | Sediment microbial communities from San Francisco Bay, California, United States - SF_Jan12_sed_USGS_4_1 | ecosystem: Environmental > Aquatic > Marine > Sediment | place: USA: California... | reverse complement strand
TGGAGAGGGGCTTCCGCACTGCGTCAATCCGGAAGTCTACAACGTGTAACCGGTGCAGAAGCCTTTGATCTCATGAACTCAATGAAGATTGTCAGGTGGCGATACCCAATGGGCAAGAAGACCGATCCCCGGCGAGGCCGTGGGCGTCTCTTTTCCGATAGGCCAAAATATCAAGGGCAGAGGGCATGATTCATCTCACAAAGCCTGCTGTGGTGAAATTACACGCGTTGATTGTGGAGCATCCCGAAGATCCCTTTGTTCGGTTAGCGATTCGTGACCAAGATGATCACGCGCTCATTTTTTCCATTACACTCGAGCCGGCCATGAAGCCGGATGATACGGTCTTAGAGATTGAAGGATTAACCATTGCGATGGATCGCTCGTGTGCGCGACGGATTGAGGGTGTCACGGTCGATTACGAAGATCATGCTGGATTTCGTTTCCACCACCCCGAACCGCCAAACTCTTTCAAACTAAACCTGATACACCCTGAATGAGTCAGACTGTTATGGAAACATTTTTCGCGACATGTCCGCGCGGGTTAGAAGACGTGTTGAGCCAGGAACTCCAAGAATTAGGAGCCAAAGAAGTTCGGGCGACACCTGGTGGCATCGAATGTCAGGGGCCTTTTCTTCTCTGTTACCGGCTCAATTTAGAAAGTCGCATTGCCAGCCGGATTCTGTGGCGTGTCGGGCAGGGTTGGTACCGGAATGAGGAGGACCTCTATCGCCTCGCCTCCAGTCAACCCTGGCCGGAGTGGTTTCCCGTGGAATGCCGCATTAAAGTTCGCATCATCGCGCAACACTCACCACTGAAGAGCCTGGACTTTGCGACGCTACGAGTGAAAGATGCGATTTGTGACCGATTTGTTCGGGCGACACAGTCACGCCCCGAGGTTGATAAACGCCAGCCTGACATTCAAATTGTGGTCTTTGTCGATCGGGATCATGTGGCGTGGTATCTCGATACGTCCGGAGATCCGTTGTTTAAACGTGGATGGCGCAAGGTGGCGGGAGAAGCGCCCATACGGGAAAACCTGGCAGCCGGTATCCTCAGGCTTTCCGGTTGGACTGGTGACCAGGTTTTGCTTGATCCCATGTGTGGAGCGGGCACATTTTTAATTGAGGCGGCGTTGATGGCCAAAGGGATTGCCCCGGGCACCGGTCGGGAATTTGCATTTCGTCACTTGCGCAATTTTGATCAAACCGCCTGGGAGCAATTGCGTCAGGAATCCATGAGATCCACCACCACGGACGGTCCTGCTGTCTCCATTGTTGGCTATGATGCCGATGCGAATGCGTTGGCCATGGCGAGAAAAAATCTTCAAGGTCTGGGATTTGAGGATATTCAAGTAAGCCAGGTTGACGTGTTAGACGTGACCCCTCCTGCGCCTGAAGGATTTCTGGTTACCAATCCTCCCTATGGCGTGAGGATGGGAGACCGGTTGGAGCTTCAGGATTGGTATCCCAAGTTTGGAGATCTGTTGAAGCAGCGGTTTGCGGGTTGGCGGGTCTATGTGCTCACGGCCGATTCGCGTCTTCCTAAACTCATTCATTTAGCGCCGTCACGGAAAATTCCCCTGTTCAATGGTCCCTTGGAATCGAGGCTGTATGAATTTCAGATGGTGGCTGGTGGCAACCGGAAATCGGCAAGGCAAGCGAAGCAAAGGGCGAAAAACTAACACGGTATTCTTACATATGGGGTTTCCCCGCCATGTTTAAGAGGGTGACCCAGACATCTTCAATGCATCGCAACACGTAAATCCACTCATCGCATGTCGCCGGTCGTTTGAACATATGGCAGTTGGAGGGAAACGAAAACCCCTCCGATCCACGCGGTGGCTCTTCCGAAAACAAGGCTACCGGAATGTTCTGTAAGCGTCGATCGCGTTGAAGCCCCTTGATAATATTCTCCCCCGACATATCCGGAAGATGATTCGAGAGAAAAATGAGATCGGGTTGCGGGGCATCCATAAAAGGGTATTCTTGGTTTAAAAATGTCATGGCCTGCTCGCCGTCGGCGGCTTCATGGATTTCCACGCAGATGATCTGGGCCACCGTCAGCGCTTCTTTGAGGGCTTCCACCTGAGCGGTATCATCCTCAATGGTGAGAATTTTAATGGTATTTTTAACGGCTCCGCGCATAATCTCATGCCCATCTTTTTTGTCGAAATAGACTTCCCACACTTCAGCCTGCTGAAGGATGTCATGTGGTCTCGACACAGATCTAGTGTGGTGGCTTGTCTGTTTTTCGGTTGAATCCCCTCTGAGATTAAGAGGTTTCGGACTATGGTGGGCTCTCGGGAGACAGGGCCGGAAGGAGGGAGCCCTTGCATGGGAACAACATTGATGTATGAAAAAATGACAAGGAGTGAATCGATCAGACCAGGTGGCCCACTAAACACACCTAACCGCATTCAGCAGTATAAAAAATGAAACAATCACCCGCACAAGAGATGCCACCCTGCCAACATGGGTCCGGATGTGGAAAAGGGAATGGTGCAGCTTTTCAGGAAAATTTTGTGAAAAAAGAGCAATGGAAAAGTGAGGATACCCCCCGACAGGGTCTGGCTAGGGATGGAGGACATTCAGAAATTGCTGAATGACCGGCATGGCATCAGGGCGAGCGGCAATGATGCCATTGACAGAGGGATTGGGTTGGTTGCACTGAATGGGTTTCAGATCCTTATCCACGACGATCCCACCTGCCATTGGCACCAGGAGGAGAGCGGCGGCGATATCCCATTCATTTTGTGTTCCGATATTCATGACCCCGTCAATCTGTCCGGCTGCCACAAGTGCCAATGAATAGGCAATGGAACCCATGATGGTGCGGCAATCAGCGGTTTCCCGCCATGTGCGCATGATGGCGCGGTTGATGTGGCCGGTATTGACCAGGAAGGACCATCGGTGCCTGGTGGTCTGGCGGACCTGAATCGGGCGGCCATTCAATGTCGGGCGTTCACCACGAACTGCGCAGAAATATTCCCGGGTGGCCGGGTTGAAAATAATCCCGATAGAGGTCTGTCCATGGTCGATGAGAGCGAGCGAGATGGTAAATTGTGGCAGGCTTTTGATAAAGGGCTTGGTGCCGTCAATGGGATCCAGGATCCACACCCGATTTTTCTGTAGTCTGATGACGTCGTCCGGCGATTCTTCCGACAGCCAGCCATCATCGGGAAACACGGTTAACAAAGCCGCCTGGAGGATATGATTGACTGCCAGATCGGCATTGGTTACCGGCGATCCGTCTGGCTTGATTTTGACGGTCAACCCTTCACCGCGGATCTTTTTTATTTGATCACCCGCGAGAAGTAGGGCTTCCCGGATTGTGGATAATTCTTGACGATAATCAGGCATGATTGGAATCAATGAGTGGAATGTACGTTCAGGTCATAAGACCGTTTTTCATATTTTACCCCAGGAAAACGGTTAAGTGTGGAGAGCCGTCCTGGAGCAGAAATCGTGACTGTTCATAACATGAGAGAAGCGCGGTAGGCTAGGTGGTTGTTCAGGATGAGAGTGCCTGACTATGCTGACCCCGGGTTTGGCCGGATTCCACGATCTTTTTTGTTCAAGAGACTCATTCTTTGTCTTATATGATCGAATAATCTGACTTAACCCGATACAATTAAGTGACGATGTCTCGTCACTGACAGCCTCCCAGATTGAATGCTTTCTGGTGCCGTCATTTCTCTCTAGTTTCACTCGAGAGGGGGTTCACAAAGTGTCTTTCGACATCACATCTCAATAGATACAGGAAGGCACTTTCGTTCTGAGCTTAAATCCAAGTGGAGTGGTATGCAAACGGTGACCGTGAGGTTAAAGATCTCTCCCGAACGCTTCCAGGCCTATTACCAGGGGGTGGTGGAATATGTGGTGGCACAGTCAATCGATGGTCGTACGATCCAGTTTCCTGCCCGAGTGCTTCGTCCGTTTTTATCGTATCAGGGGATTCAAGGGACCTTTCAGATTACCTTCGATGCGAATTTGAAATTTCAATCGATTTGCCTCGCAAAGGATAAATTGTGATCTAAGTCGTTATGACCGGAGAAGAGTATTCCCTCTTAGGCTTATTTCTGAGTGCGTTCCTTTCCTCAACCGTCTTACCCGGAAGCTCCGAAGTCGTCTTCATGGTCTTGGCGGCACAGGGAGATCTGCCTGCCTGGAGTCTGTTGGTAACGGCGACAGCAGGCAACACCCTGGGTGGAATGAGTTCCTGGGCTTTGGGGTGGTTCATCGGTTGGTGGTACCCGCTTACCGAGTTGTCGAAGCCTGCTCAGCGTCGGGCAGTGGAACGGGTGCGCCAGTGGGGAAGTCCGGTGCTCCTTCTGTCCTGGGTCCCGGTTATTGGTGATCCGCTGTGCATCGCGGCGGGGTGGTTACGAATGACGTGGCTTGGATCGCTTCTGTTTATCGGGATTGGCAAAGGTTGTCGCTATGCGGTGCTGTTAGCGCTTCTGTCTTCCAATCGGGGGTAAGTCTCAAGGAGGCATGCCTCTAGCATTCGAAAAAGGTTGTTGGTATGGTTCGCCTTTCGTTACCGCCTTCAGATGGCCACGGCGCTATCCGGAAGCCTATTTTCATTCTATCCTCATTTTTACTCATGTCGGAACACATCATGGAGTCGTCGAATCGTGAACGTCCCCCTTCTTGATTTGAAATCTCAATACGCCAACATTAAACAGGATATTCAGATGGTGTTGGAAGAAGTGTGCGCGGAGCAAAGCTTTATTCTGGGGCCACATGTTCAGAAACTGGAGCAGACTCTGGCGTCATATATCGGCACCGACCATGCGATTGGGGTAGCGTCAGGAAGCGATGCGTTACTGTTGTCGTTAATGGAGGTGGGGATTCAACCGGGCGATCGCGTCGTGACGGTCCCGTTTACATTTTTCGCGTCTGCAGGGGTGATATCCCGGCTTCATGCGCGTCCGGTCTTTGTCGATGTGACGCCTGATACGTTCAATTTAGATCCGGCTCACTTGGCTGACACACTTACTCCTGACGTCAAAGCCATTCTTCCCGTTCATCTCTTTGGGCAATGCGCGGACATGGAAACGATCCTTCAGGTGGCAGACCAACAGGGTATTCCGGTTATTGAGGACGCGTGTCAGGCCATTGGTGCGGCTCGAAACGGTGTCCGAGCCGGCGCGTTTGGACGTACGGGGTGCTTCAGCTTTTTCCCCTCGAAAAATTTAGGTGGATTTGGAGACGGCGGACTCATTACCACGCGGGATCCGCTGGTTGCCGAGCGATTGCAACTCTTGCGTGTTCACGGGAGCCGTTCAGAGTATCATCACCATTTCATCGGCATGAACAGCCGGTTGGACGCGCTGCAAGCTGCCATCCTCCAGGTGAAATTTCAGCATTTGGCACATTGGACTGCCAGGCGGCAAGCGAATGCGGCTTGCTACCAGCGGCTGTTTCATGAATGTGATCTGGATGAGCGGCTGACGTGGCCTATCGTGGCATCCGGCAATACGCATGTCTACAACCAATTCACCATTCGCACGCCACAGCGAGACGAACTTAGTGCCTACCTGACCCGGCAGGGAATAGGAAACCGGATTTATTATCCCGTGCCGTTACATCTTCAGGAATGCTATCAGGTCCTCGGGTACCACAAAGGCGATTTCCCGGTTTCGGAACAGCTCTCCCAAGAGGTGCTCTCCCTCCCCATTTATCCGGAACTCACACCGGATCAACTCCAGTATGTCGTAGGCACGATCAAAGCCTTCTTTGATAGTCATTAATGCGGTAAGCAAGCGGTAAAACAGAAGGAGACCAAGAGAGGATCGATTAAGGATAGCGGGCTTGGATCACGCTGCGGAGACCGCCTCTGGCGGTGAATTCCCCGGTCACGGTCGCTGATACCGGACGACAGGCTTTGACAAAATCAGCCAGAATTTTGTTGACCGCATTCTCATAAAAGATGCCGACATTCCGATATCCGTGGATGTAGAGTTTGAGCGATTTGAGTTCGATGCAGGACTGGTCGGGTACGTACGTCAAGCGAATCAAGCCAAAATCGGGCAATCCTGTCTTTGGACAGATCGCGGTGTACTCGGAAATTTCAATGGTGATTTCGTATCCCGGATACTGGTTGGGCCACGTTTCCAGTCTTGGTAATTTGGCGGTCAGACCGCTTTTCGCATGCCGTTCCGAATATCCCGATCGGGAACGAGGTTGAGCCTTTTTCATAAGTTGAAGATCAAATCCATAGAGTTTATTGATCAGGGAGGCCAGTCTACTCTTTTCTGAAATTTCCTCGCAACCTCATGCCGCAGTTTTCTTGAGAATACCACTACCCTGGGCTATAATCGCCTGTCCTTTTCGGCACGCATCTCACGTTACTCATAATTCCAAGGTACCCTCGCCTCTGTCCGGTCTGTTTGGATGGGGCGCCTCATGTTTCAATAAGCCTGGGGAAAGTTCTGGAGTCTCTCTAAGAATATGGCCATGTTAGAAGCCGACGATTTTGTGAAAGGCCTGCAAGGCATTGGGTTCGATTTTTTTACCGGTGTTCCAGACACTATTCTAGGCGGAATCATTGCCCATTTAACGGAGGAACGGTTGTATACCCCGGCGGTCCGTGAGGATGAAGCCGTAGCGATGGCAGCGGGGGCCTACCTGGGCGGGAAAATCCCCGCGGTGCTGATGCAAAACTCCGGCCTAGGCAATGCTCTCAATGTCCTGGCTTCTCTCAATTTGATTTATCAGATTCCATGTTTGCTGTTGGTCTCCTGGCGTGGTTTCGAGGGCAAGGATGCTCCCGAACATCTGGTGATGGGGGAAACCATGACGAAACTTTTGGATACGGTGCGGATTCCCCACCGGACGCTTTCGGGGGAGACGATCGTGGAGGATCTGCAATGGACCGCAAAAACCTTTATGGAGAAGCGGATTCCTGTGGCGTTATTGTTGAAAAAAGGCATCGTGAAAACCATTCAGCCCTAGGAGGGCGTTGAAGAAGCATGCCCTGAGCCTTGCCGAAGGGGCCGCACAGGTTTTGGAGAACCGAAGATGATTGGACCAGAAGAAGGTGTGATGCAGAGCCGGGCACAGGCGATGGCGGCCATTTTGGAATTGATGACCGATCAACCCCTGATTGTCTGCAACGGGTTTCCATCCCGTGAAGCCTGTAAACTCCGTGATCGGGATCAAAACTTCTATATGATTGGCTCGATGGGGGCGACGGCTGGCATTGGATTGGGATTGGCCCTGGCTCGGCCCGGGAAAACGGTGGTTGTTTTTGATGGCGATGGGAATGTGCTGATGAGTCTTGGAACCTTGGCCACCATCGGCGCATTGAAGCCAAAAAATCTGATTCATGTGGTGTTCGATAACGAGGTGTATGGCACCACCGGTAATCAACCGACCTATTCCAGGGTTGTGGGATTGGACAAAATGGCCAAAGCTGCGGGGTACCTGAATGTAGAACGAGTCTGGGAGCGAGAAGATATTGTGTATGAGTTTAAATCGATGTTAGGGGAAGAGGGTCCGAGCTTTCTGCTGGTGAAGGTGAATGAACAGCTCGAAGAAGCGGATCGAATTGCCCTGGCTCCGGCGGAACTGACGAAACGGTTTAAGGGGAGTGTCTCCTAAGGCAGGATGTGTTTCGTGTGGAAGCCTAATCGGCAGGGTGTAAAGGGATAAGGAATAGCGATTTATGATTTTATTAAATCCCGGTCCGGTCAATGTGTCTGATCGAGTCCGTAACGCGTTACTTCAACCGGATATCTGTCATCGAGAATCGGAATTCTCGGAGTTACTGGCCGATATACGTCAAAAATTGTTGAAGGCATTTGTTCCTGGGGAGGAAGATGAGTACACCGCCATTGTCCTGACGGGTTCCGGGACGGCCGCCGTGGAGGCGGCCCTCATGTCCAGCATGCCCGTTGGGAAGCGGGCGATGGTGATTACCAATGGTGTGTATGGTCAACGGATGTCTTCCATGATTCTCACTCAACGATTGGGGACGCCGGACTTAAAGTACGACTGGGGAGTTGCGCCGGATCCTCAAACGGTGGATTTGGCGCTGAAACAGCACCCGGAGGTGCACACCGTCGCGATGGTTCACCATGAAACCACCCTGGGGATGATTAATCCGGTGAAAGAAATTGCGGAGATTGTCGACCGGCATAATCGGGTGTTTCTGCTGGACTCCGTCAGCGGGTTGGGTGGAGAAACTCTGGATATTGCGGGAAATAAGATTTACATGGTCGCGGGCGCTGCTCAGAAATGTATTCAAGGATTCCCGGGGGCCGCCTTTGTGCTGGTGCGAAAAGGGTTTATGGAGCGGGTGATGAAGTATCCCAAGCGGTGCTGGTATTTAAATCTGGCCAATTATTATGAAGAGCAAGAGCGGGGGACAATTCCGTTTACTCCCGCAGTGCAGGTCTATTATGCCTTCCGGGAAGCCCTCAATGAACTATTAGAAGAAGGGGTCGAGAATCGGATTCAACGATTTCAGGGATATGCCGCCACGATCCGGACCCGTTTGGAAGAGTGGGGGGTGAAACCGGTGCTGGCTCCCGCTCTTCGAGGTAATACCTTAACGGCGTTTTATCTCCCTGAAGGGTGTTCCTACCAATGGCTTCATGACGGGTTGAAACAATCCGGGTATGTGATCTATGCCGGACAAGGACAGTTAGAAGAGAAAATTTTCCGTGTGGCCAACATTGGGGCCCTCACCAGTCAGGATATTGATGGATTTGTATCTGCTTTTCAAACGACCGTAGCGAGGGCGTAAGCGTGAAAGCGATTATTTTCGCGGCAGGCGTCGGACGGCGGTTGCAGGGTGTCACCCAGGGACGACCGAAGTGCCTGGTCGAAATTGGCGGGCGGACGTTGTTATCTCGTCATGTGGAGTATCTCGGGCGCTTAGGTGTGCGACAGGTGGTGTTGGTCGTGGGGTATGCTCAAGAGCATATTCGACAGGCCATGGCGGCTGATCCCTTTGCCCAGGATATCCGGTGGGTCGTGAATGAACAGTTTACGCGTGGGAGTATGACCTCACTTTGGGCAGCCCGGTCCGAGATGGATGACGATGTTGTGTTAATGGATGCCGATGTTCTGTACGCCCCAACCATTCTGGCGCGACTGCTTCATTCCCCTATGCCCACCGCGTTGTTAATGGATGACTCGGTCAAGCAGGAATCCGAAGAATGTATGATTGCCGCCAAGTCTGGTCGAGTCCTCACCTTAAGCAAAAATTTGCCACCCGCCTCTGTCTATGATGAAGCCGGCGAGGGGGTCGGATTTCTCAAAGTCCAGAAACAGGATATTCCAGCCTTGTTGCAATCCGTGCAGGCTCAGGTAGAAGCTGGAGCACTTGATTTGGAATATGAGGACGCGCTAAAAGATTTTTTCCATGAGGTGGCGGTGGGATACGAGAAAATCGGCGGCATTCCTTGGATTGAAATTGATTTTCCTGAGGATATAGAACGGGCATTTTCTGAGATCTTGCCTGCCGTGAATGCAATGGAGAATAATACCTTCATCACGCCCGTGATCCGGTAGCAGAGAAGTTATGGATGGAACACTCAAGCAAGAAGCCACCCACGCGGTCGATACGGCCGTGTTATTGACCTCGGTGGGCGTCTTTGATCATGGAGGGGCAGGGACCGGAGAAGCTGTCCCCAGTCCTCTGATGCGTGTCGGAGGCATGACGCTTTTTCAACGGGCGGTGTTCACCTTGCAGCGAGGCGGAATCTCGCAAATTTGGGTGTTGGCGGGGTCAGAGGAGCAAGCCCTTCGTCAGCTTCTTCGTGAAGATAGTCGGATACAGGCCGCGGTGCGTTGGTTACCGGTGCGCGAATTCCCTCCTCATGACCCACAAACCTGGGAAACCCTCGCTGAGGAAATTAATGGAGCCTGCATGATCGTGGGGTGCCACACGGTATATGCTCCATCCTTGGTCCAGCGCTTGAGAAATGAAGGATCTCAAGGGAAAGCGGTGGTGGTGGTTGGTCATCCTGAGGAAGGGCATCACGGGGGCAATCCCGGGGTGGTGTTACGGCCTGAAGGGCTTGAAGGACGAACCACCTCAACGGTGGTCTTCCATGATCCTGCAATTTCCCAGCCGACATCTCCCAAACCCACATCCCAGGCTAAAGACCTGAGCCGGTTACCGCTTCTCGGCGATTTGATGGTCCTGCCAGCTAGGCTCTTAGGAATTTCTGGTGTGTTGCAAGCTAATGGCACCAATCCCCTCCGGTTGGCCCTGGAACAAGCGGCGGTCGAAGGGACGATTCAGACAATCGGCGGGGCTTCACATTCCTTCAGAGATGTCCGTGGTCCCAGGGGACCACAATTGGCTGAGCGGACGTTGTTGCACGAACTCCAAACACTCAAGGGTGGCCTGGACGGGTTGGTGGACCGGTATGTGAATCGCAAATGTTCAGGTCTCCTCACTCGAGGGTTTTTGCGGTTAGGTTGGTCACCGAATACGATCACGATGGTGTCCTTGGCCGTGGGGTTGGTGGCCGCCGCCCTGTTCGTCCCTGGATCGTTGGAGCTGGCCCTGCTCGGAGCTCTCGTTTTGCAATTATCCGTCATTATTGATTGCTGTGACGGGGAGGTCGCCCGTCTGACTTTTTCAGAATCAAAATTTGGTCAAGAACTCGATATTTGGGCGGATAATATCGTGCACATCGTGGTGTTTGCCGGCATTGCCTGCGGCGCGTTTCTTCATGGGCCTTGGGAGCAGACCAATCTCCCTCTTCTGCTTGGTGCCTCCGCTGTTATGGCGAATGTTGTGTCCTTATTGTTAGTCAATCATGCCCGTCGCCTGCGTGGCCGTCCTCGTGAACTTCGGCAACTGACAGAACAGGAACGGGCCAATATTGAATTTATGCTGGGCAAGGTCGCCAATCGTGATTTTTCGGTTATCGTCTTGCTTTGCGCAGGGTTCGGTTTCCTTCACTGGTTTTTAGCTCTGGCCGCGATCGGCACCTGGGTTTTTGTCATGTTAATGGCCTGGATGCTTCGTCGAAGTCTCATCCCTCGTGCTTAAACTGATTTTCCTGATCGTTGGCCTGGCGGCCCTGGTCGGGATTGTTCTCCACATCGGTCTCGAACCCATCGGTCATACCGTTTCCCAATTAGGTCTCTTGCATCTCGGCATTATCCTTCTCCCCATGATTATGGTGTATGGATTGGAAGCCTTGGGGTGGCAGCTTACTCTGGGTGCCCATGCTCGAAAAGTCGGGTTTATCCGGTTGTTTGCCATCCGGATGGCGGGGGAAACCGTCAATGTCACGACTCCCACGGCCTATGTGGGTGGGGAACCGCTGAAGGCCTATCTTCTGAAACGGTATGGCGTGCCAATGGTGGATGGGTTGGCGTCCGTGATTACCGCAAAGACCACCATGACCTTAGCGCAGGTCCTCTTTATTTTGCTGGGATTGGCCCTGGCCTTTTTGATTATTGGCGGCTCGGGCCATTATTGGGTGGCCATGTTGGTCAGTGTGGGGGTTTTAGCGTTTGGAGTCGGGCTGTTTGTGCTGCTTCAACGCTATGGCATGGGGATGGGGGTCTTGGGCATCTTGCGAGCGTGTGGTATCCGGTTGGCCTTTCTTGAAAAACGCGAACCTCAACTGCAGGAGCTGGACGGCACCATTCGGGGTTTTTATTCTCAGCACCAGCAGACATTTTATCGGGCTTTGGCCGTATTTTTCCTGGCGTGGCTGACAGAAACGCTCGAGGTCTATGCCATCCTCTATTACCTGGGTGTGAGTATCGATGTCTGGGCATCCATCTCAATTGCGGCGGTGACGGTGTTTATTAAAGGGGGAACGTTTTTTATCCCTGGAAGTCTGGGGGCACAAGAAGGAGGCTACACGTTACTGTTGATGAGTTTTGGGTATACGGAGGTGACGGGGATTACCTTTGCTTTAATCAGAAGGCTCCGCGAAATTCTCTGGATTCTCTTTGGCCTTGTCTGTCTGATGGTGCTAAAAAACCAGAACGGCGCATCGGAGCCTATGAGCTCTTTGGAACAGTAGGGACAAAATACGTTGATGGTGTGGAAAAAATATTTCATGGCTTGAACTCTCCGGTTCTATCGTGAATAATCGGATCGTCACGGATTGCTCGCAGAGAAAGGACGAAGGACACATGGATATCGAACTGGGAACGAATATTCTTCGAAATACCAACGGCGTCTTCATCGCGCACGGCAAGGAACAACTGCGCATCGAGTGGTTGGAAGAGAAGAAACACCTGGCGTTGAGTATGGGTGTGTTTATGCCCACGGGAACCGAAGTGGCCAGGTTGCAACGCAATGTCTGGGAACACAACCCGGGCGATCGGTTTGTTCTCACGGAATTACCGGATGGGGTAAAGGTGGAAGATACGACCCTGAAAACCGTCGTCATGGAAATACACAAAGGGCCAAACCAGACAGTGGCCATTCCTGCTGCAAAATTTTATACCTCGAAGGGCACGTTGTCTGAAGTCTCCCCGGAATGGTGGCGGGTCGGTAACAAAATGGAGCTGACCGGCATCGACACCGACCTCGAAGGCGGTGGCATCGAACTCCCCGAATAAGGCCATATCTGCAAACACTCCCTTTCCTCTAGCGTGAAAAGTTATTTGGGACTCTTCTGCTGTGATGATCCCTGGCTACCTTGTCAATGATCGCAAGGTACCTGTCCCCCCATTTAGAAGCGCGCTGAGTTGCAGCCTCAAGTTTCCGTGAAAATATTTTACTTGGGCATCACAAGCAATAGAGGCAATGAGAACGGTATCCGTACAAACGGAAAACGCTCATACTATGTTGTGGATGGAAAGAGGGGAGAAGCGTGGTTCTCAGCCGAATTGTCCGATGCTACAATCGATAATCTGCCGACGAGATCGCATGAAAATGAAACATGTGGAAATTACTTAGCCGGGGTTTTGGCTCGGGCCATCATGCGGCAGAAGGAGCAGGTCCCGGCAGTCGTCGGCTGGCTGCATACGATGCAGGGATGCAATGTGGTTTGATCGAGATCACTCATGGAAGGTGACATAGAAGCCGCTTTCTCCTGTTTATCAAGGAACCCCCAATAAAACCGTTGCTTGGTTCCCGGCGATTCGGCCTCTAATCGATTCAGGGCGTCTTTGTAGACCAACATTTTCGCCCCCTTGGCCATCGGGCATTCTTCGACCAGGTAGTCAATCCGGTTGACCACGGCATAGGCCGCAATTTCCCGTTCCGTCATCCGGTAGAGCGGTTTCACTTTTTTCGCAAAACCTTCGACAGAGGCTGGAAGGCTTGGGGATTGTTTCTGGAGGTAGGCTTCCTGCCATTGGAGAACATTTCCGAGGAGTCTGGCGGCCTCATCATCTAAATTGTGGCCGGTCGCCATCACGTCGTAGTGGTGTTGCCAGGCCACCCGATTGAATTGATAACGTTTAATGGTGCCACAGGCCGAGCAGGTGGGTCGCTTAATCAGATTGGCCAACTCTTTGATCCCCGCTCCCGCATCTTCTTCAACCGTATGAATAGTGAGTTGCGCGCCACAGGGTTCGGCCACCTCCCGGGCAAACTGTTCGACTTTTTCTTTCGATCGTCCGGAATAACCGGGGATGCCTAAATCCACATACAACGCGTCGGCCCGGTAGCCCAATTTCAGCAGAATTTCCCAGAGGGTCAGGCTGTCCTTCCCGCCAGAGACGGCGACCAGAATGCGATCGTCAGTGGAAAACATGTGTTGAGCTTTGATGGCCCGTTGTACCTGGGTTCGCACAAATTCGGTCAGGCAGGTTGCACAAAATGCGGTATTGTGTCTTGGCATCCCAAGCACCGCGCGTTTCGGGCATTTTCGACAGCGCACGGGTTAGCCTCCGGAAATGACGGGACGAATTTCGATGCTGTCCCCATCCGCCAGGGTTTCGTCCTCGGTCATGAGATCCCGCCCGCGAATGACCAAATAGGCTTCAGGGATCAAATTGAGTTCTTTAAAAAGATCAGCGACGCGTTTGGGGCCCTTGATCTCCATTTCTCGAGTTGGATGGCTGAGAGAGATTTTCATAACTTCGCATCATAAAGAGAGATTCCCGTGATTGGCAAATGGGGTACTGGGAGGGGACTTGTGCACAGAGGGGTTAGGGGTTGTGGATTCCTTTCATTAAGTCGGAGGTTCAGGAAACCGAAAGAACTATTGAAAACTCAGCTAAAATGATAAGATCGGATATAATTGGCGAAGAACTGATTTCTCATGGCTGGCGCTGTGTGTTGTGGGGCACCGCGCTATGCCTTTGTGGAGTAGAGGAGAGCATGATGAATTCCAAGTCCGACGTACGCGATCGTTTATGCATCGATACCATTCGAACTCTAGCGATGGACGCCGTTCAGGCTGCAAAGTCCGGGCATCCCGGTACCCCGATGGCTCTGGCCCCGGTGGCGTATTGGCTATGGAATCGAGTGTTGCGCTTTGATCCGGACAATCCCATCTGGCCGAATCGGGACCGGTTTGTGCTGTCTGCCGGGCATGCGTCCATGTTGCTTTATGCCTTGCTGCATCTGTGTGGAGTGAAAGCGGTGAACGGCCAATATGAACCATTGGGTGAGCCGTCCGTGACCCTGGATGATATCAAACGGTTTCGGCAGTTAGAGAGTAAATGCCCCGGACATCCCGAATATCGTTGGACATCGGGTATCGAAATGACCACTGGTCCCTTAGGCCAAGGAGTGGCTACCAGCGTCGGCATGGCGATTGCGCAACGATGGATGGCCGGATACTTCAATCGCCCGGATTTTGAGATGTTCAACTACAACGTGTATGCCTTAGCAGGGGATGGATGCTTGATGGAAGGAGTTTCATCAGAAGCGGCTTCTCTTGCCGGACATCTCAAACTGTCGAACCTCTGTTGGATCTATGACCACAATAACATTACCATTGAAGGCCATACGGATTTGGCGTTTACCGAAGATGTCGCCGCTCGATTTGAGGCGTATGGGTGGAAGGTGATACGGGTAGGGGATGCGAATGATCTCGAGATGTTGGACCAGGCATATGGCACGTTTCTGGAAGAAATGGAACGTCCGACTCTGATCATTGTGGATAGTCATATTGCGTTTGGGTCTCCGAATAAACAGGACACGCATGGTGCTCATGGTGAGCCATTGGGGGAAGAAGAAATCCGATTGACTAAACGGAATTATGGATGGCCGGAAGACGCGCAATTTCTTGTGCCCGCTGACGTGCCGATTCATTTTCGACACGGTATTGGGAAACGAGGAAAAGACATGCGCGCCGGGTGGATGTCCCGTTTTGCGGACTATCAAGTCGCGTACCCTGAATTGGCTGATCATCTGTATCAGATGCAGCATAGGCAGCTGCCCGATGGATGGGACCGCAAACTTCCTGTGTTCCCGCCGGATGCCAAGGGGCTTGCCGGTCGAGAAGTGTCGGGAATCGTGTTGAATGCCCTGGCCGCTGAAATTCCCTGGCTCCTCGGGGGCTCGGCTGATTTGGCCCCATCCACGAAGACTCGATTAACTTTTGAAGGAGCCGGGGATTTTACCGGCAGCAATGGATCAGGGAGAAATTTTCATTTTGGAGTTCGGGAGCATGCTATGGGGGCCATCGTGAATGGTCTGTCCTTGTCAAAACTCCGCCCCTATGGTTCAGGATTTCTCATCTTCAGCGATTATGCCAGACCGGCTATCCGGTTAAGTGCCTTGATGGAAATCCCCGTGGTGCATATCTTTACGCATGATTCAATCGGCGTGGGAGAGGATGGACCGACACACCAACCCGTTGAACACATCGCTTCGCTTCGCGCGATTCCAGGAGTCATTGTCTTGCGTCCGGGAGATGCCAACGAAATAGTCGAAGCCTGGAAGGTCATCATGCAGCTCCGGCATGAACCGGTGATCTTGATTCTGTCCCGGCAGGCGATGCCCACGTTGGATCGCATGAAATATGCGTCGGCGGCTGGAGTGGCCCAAGGCGCCTATATTTTTGCAGATGCTCCCGATGGCCGGCCCGATGTGATTTTGCTCGGAACGGGAAGCGAGGTGGCTTTGTGCGTGCAAGCCCATGAGCAGTTGGCGGTCGACGGCATTCACAGTCGGGTGGTCAGTATGCCCTCATGGGAACTGTTCGAACAACAACCGGAAGAGTATCGACAGTCAGTTATTCCCCCTGATGTCACCGCACGGGTGTCGGTTGAGCAAGCGTCCGTTTTTGGATGGGAACGCTATGTAGGAACACAGGGGCAGGTGATCGGGATGAACTCATTCGGCGCCTCGGCTCCACTCAAGGATTTGGCTAAAAAATATGGATTTACGGTTGACCATGTGGTGGCGGCCGCCAAGGCGCAGATCGCGCGCAGACCGACTCAATTGACGGCCTCTAAACCGTAAGCCTTTTTTTTCAAGGAGAACGTGATGATGAATCCACTCGTGCAGCTTCGTGATGCGGGACAAAGTCCCTGGTATGACTATATTCGTCGAGGCTTGATCACCTCTGGAGAACTCCAGGCTCTTATTGAGAATGATGGTCTCATGGGTATGACCTCGAACCCTTCAATTTTTGAAAAAGCGATTGGAGGGAGTGCTGACTATGACGAGACCATCACGCAAGTGGCGTCCATGGTCACGAGCGTGAAACAGATCTATGAGCGGGTGGCCATTCAGGACATCCAGGATGCGGCCGACCTGTTGCGGCCGGTCTATGAAGCCTCAGACGGTCGGGATGGCTATGTGAGTTTGGAGGTGTCGCCGGATTTGGCCTTTGATACCCAAGCAACCATTGACGAAGCGGTCCGTCTCTATCAGACCGTGAGCCGGGACAATGTCATGATTAAAGTACCTGGAACGCCGGAAGGATTGCCGGCCATCGAGGAACTTTTGTCTCAAGGTATTAATATCAATGTCACGCTCTTGTTCAGTGTGGCGGTGTATGAACAGGTTGCCTGGAGTTATATCCGCGGACTGAAACGGTTGGCCGCGCATGGAGGGAATCTGCATCGCATCGCCTCGGTGGCCAGTTTTTTCGTCAGTCGGATCGATAGTCTGATTGATAAGAAATTAGAAGCGAAAATCAAAGAAGAATCCCATCCGGGCCGGCGAGCCATGATGGAAGGTCTCCTGGGAACTGTGGCCATTGCCAATGCCAAACTGGCGTACAAGAAATTTCAGGAGATCTTTGCGAGTGCCGAATTTCAATCCCTCAAGGCAGAGGGGGCCAGAGTTCAACGGGTTCTCTGGGCCAGCACCGGCACAAAAAATCCCAAGTATCCGGATATCTATTATGTCGACAATCTCATCGGTCCGGATACCGTCAACACGATGCCGGAAGCGACCTTTGCCGCCTTCCGGAATCATGGAAAAGTCAAGAACACGATCCAGGAGGGCCTTGCTGAAGCGACCGCCACCATGCAGCGGTTGGCCGAGGTGGGAATCTCGATGGAGGAGGTGACCGACACTCTCTTGAAAGATGGCGCACAATTATTTGTGGATGCTTTTGATCAATTAATGGGAGTGATTAGCCGGAAGCGGGCGTCGGTGTTAGGCACGAAGGTGGATCGGGTCACCTATAGGGTAGGTGCTGCTCAGAAGCAGGTGGACGAGAAGCTCAAAGAATTTCGCCACACCAATCTGGTTCGTCGTGTGTGGTCCAAAGATCCAACCGTCTGGCATCACGATCCCGCTCATCAGCAGATCATTCGACATGCGCTGGGGTGGTTGGGAATCACGGAACGGCAACTTCCCTGTATATCCCGGTTACGTGCTCTGGCAGAGGAAATCAAAGATGCAGGCTTCAAGCATGTCTTGGTCCTGGGTATGGGGGGAAGCAGCCTGTGCCCGGAAGTGTGCCGGATGACCTTTGGTCTGATTTCCGGATATCCCGAGTTGCATGTCTTGGATAGCACGGTACCCTCGCAAGTGCGGGCCTTTGAACATCGGGTGGATTTGTCAAAAACCTTGTGCGTGGTAGCCAGCAAATCGGGATCTACCACCGAACCCCTCGTGTTTCAGAAATATTTCTTTGAGCGGATGCACCAAGTCGTGGGGGATAAAGCTGGTGACCATTTTGTGGCCATTACCGATCCCGGGTCTTTACTGGAACAGGTGGCCAAAGACCTACACTTTCGACATATTCTTCCAGGAGTTCCAGAGATCGGTGGACGCTATTCAGCCCTTTCCAACTTTGGGATCGTTCCCGCGGCATTGATGGGCGTGAACATTGAACATCTCCTGTACCGGGCAGAACGCATGCGTCATTCCTGCGGCGCCAGCGTGCCTCCACAAGATAATCCCGGGGTCATCCTCGGCACGGTCCTGGGCGTCTTAGCCAAAGCCGGACGGGACAAACTGACGTTTGTGCTCTCGCCGGCCCTATGGGATCTGGGTGCGTGGATAGAACAATTGGTGGCCGAAAGCACGGGGAAAGAAGGAAAGGGAATTATTCCGGTGGATGGCGAATCCCTAGGCATTCCCAAGGTCTATGGCCAGGATCGGGTCTTTGCGTACATTCGGTATGAGCAAGGGATTGATGCGGACCAGGAAGCCAAGGTGAACGCTCTTGAGCAAGCCGGACATCCGGTGATTCGAATAGACGTCGCAGATCTGATTAATCTGGGGGAGCAATTTTTCTTATGGGAAATGGCCACGGCGGTGGCCGGAGCCATGCTAGAGATCAATGCCTTCGATCAACCAAACGTCCAGGAAAGTAAAGACTACACCAAGAAATATTTAGAGGCGGTTACACAGACGGGCACTCTGCCCGAGTCCACTCCATTGTTGAGCGATGGCGATGTGAAGGTGTATGCCGACCAACAGAACGCCGCTGTTTTTAAGGGAAAGAACTCATTGGAAGCTGTACTGAGTGCGCATTTGGATCGGGTGAACCCGGGAGATTATTTCGCCATCAATGCCTATGTGGAGCGGACAGAAACTGTCCATGGTCTGTTCGAACGCATCCGTACAACCGTGCGGGAGGCGAAGCAGGTGGCGACGACGCTGGGATATGGCCCACGGTTTCTCCATTCAACCGGGCAATTGCATAAAGGCGGACCCAACTCGGGCGTATTTATCCAAGTGACCTGCGATGATGAAGCTGATCTTCCCATTCCCGGTGAGCCGTATACCTTTGGGATCTTAAAGGCCGCGCAAGCACTGGGGGATATGCAAAGTCTGGCCAGTCGTCATCGACGAGTCATTCGAGTGCATGTGAGCGGGGATGTCGTCAAAGGGGTGACTCGTCTGGAGCAAACGATCAAAGCCGTCCTATCATGAGGGGAAGGGGTGAGGCGTCAGAAGTAAAAAGGAGGAAGGGAAGATCTGTTTTTTCTCCTTACTCCTCAATACCAACTATTTTCTACACAGGGAAAAGCTAGATTTTTCGCCAATGGTGGCCGCCGGTATGAATGAGTCGATCGGCTTCCACCGGCCCCCAACTGCCGGCGGGATACTCCGGTAGCCATTTGGTTTCGTACGCGCTCCATCCTTCGAGGATATCCGTCACCCATTTCCACGAAGCCTCAACGGCATCCCGCCGCATGAACAACGATGTATCCCCGGCCATCACATCCAGCAACAACCGCTCATAGGCTTCCGGGGAAGGCGCCTCAAATGCGTCGCCGTAGTGAAAGTCCATTTCAACAGGATGGGTTTGGGCTTTGGTGCCTGGCACTTTCGAAATGATTCGTAGGGCCATGCCTTCTTCGGGTTGAATGCGAAGCGTGAGCAGATTCGGTGCCTGGGGCGTTTGGGGATTGGCATTAAACAAAATCTGGGGAATGTCCTTAAATTGGACGGCGATTTCGGTCGCGCGTGTCGCCATTGCTTTCCCCGTGCGAATGTAGAACGGTACTCCGGCCCAGCGCCAGTTTTCCACGAAGACTTTTAAGGCCACATAGGTTTCCGTCGTGGAGTCGGATTCCACCCCTTCCTCTCGTCGATAGCCGGGCACTTCCTGGTTCTTGATGATTCCGTGGGCATATTGCGCGCGAACCGTCATCTGTTCGACTTCTTTCCCTCGAATGGGGCGCAGGCCTCGTAAGACATCCATCCGGGCATTCCGCACCACATCCGGATCCAGTGAGTAGGGGGGCTCCATCGCAATGAGACACAACAGTTGCAAAATGTGATTTTGCACCATGTCCCGGAGTGCCCCGGCTCCCTCGTAATAGGCGGCCCGGGTGCCTAGGGTGACGGCTTCACTCACGGTTAATTGCACGTGATCAATGTATTTATGGTTCCACAAGGGTTCGAAGATGGAATTGGCAAATCGCATGACCATAATATTCTGGACGGTCTCTTTCCCGAGGTAATGATCAATGCGATAAATCTGGGATTCATCAAATACTTTACCGATCGCCGTATTAATGGCCTGGGCGGAAGACAAATCATGCCCGATAGGCTTCTCCACAATGACTCGAGAGTAGGTGTCTACCTGGCCAGGGGCAGCCACTAACCCGGCCTGCTGAAGCCCTTCACACGCGGGAGCAAAGGACGTTGGCGGAATGGCTAAATAAAAGATGCGATTGCCGGGGAGGTGGAGTGGTGACTCGATGTCCTTCAGGCGATCCCCGATCGTCACATAATAGTCGGAGGTGGCAAGATCCCCTGCACAATAAAACAAGCGATGCTGGAAGGTGTTCCACTTGTCGTGTTCAAGTGTTTGCCGGGAAAATTGTTCGATGCCTTCCCGGGCGATGCTCCGAAAATCCTCATCCGAGAGGGTTTTTCGGCCCAATCCCAGTACCGCGAAATTGTCAGGCAAGAGGCCGTCCAGAAGCAGGTTGTACAGGGCAGGGAGGAGTTTGCGGCGCGTCAGATCGCCTGAGGCACCGAAAATGACAATCGTGCACGATTGAGTGGCCGCAGCCCTGTTGGCCGTGACGGGTGTTCCAGTCGTGGAGGATGACTCGTTGGGTGACATGGCAACCTCCCAATGATGCGGTTATTGCCGGACGCTGTGTCCGCCAAAGGCTTTCCGCAGGGCCGCTAACATTTTTTCCGCGAAGGATGTTTCCTGTCGCGAACGAAACCGGGTGAACAAGGCGGTCGTGAGGGTGGGAACCGGGACATCCTTCTCGATGGCATCCATAATCATCCAGCGACCTTCCCCTGAATCCTGCACATAGCCTTGTAACTGTTCCAGCTTGGGATCCTGTTTGAGTGCGCCGGCCGCCAATTCAAGCAACCAGGAGCGCACCACACTCCCCTGCATCCACAGATCCGCGATTCTAGCCAGGTCCAATTGATATTCACTCTTGGACATGAGTTCAAAGCCTTCCGCGTATCCCTGCATCATACTATATTCAATGCCATTGTGAACCATCTTCACGTAATGTCCAGCGCCATGGCCTCCCACATGTGCCCATCCGTTCTTTGGAGCTAAGGTTGTCAGAATCGGGGCTAATCGATTGACGGGTTCGTTTGCCCCGCCGACCATCAGACAATAGCCGATTTGTAATCCCCAAATGCCGCCGCTGGTTCCGGCATCGACATAATGAATGCCACGTGCCTGAAGGTCGGCGGCCCGGCGGACATCATCATGAAACCTGGTATTGCCTCCATCGATCACGATATCATTGTTATCAAGGATCATCCGGAGATGTTGCACGGTGTCTTCGGTGGGTTGGCCTGAAGGAACCATCACCCACACTGCTCGCGGTTTGGGTAATTTGGCGATCAAATCTTCTAATGACGAGGACGCCGTGGCCCCTTTTCCTTTGGCCTCTATGACCAGGGTGGGCGACCGGTCATAGGCAACGACTCGATGCCCTCCCTGGCACAGGCGAGTCACCATATTCATCCCCATTTTGCCAAGTCCAATAAATCCGATATCCATGTTCTCTCCTTTGGTGAGACCGGGTGGTTGCCTCTTCAGTCGTCATTGAGTCTGACGTCAGAGCGATGCCAATGATGATGGTCGGTTACGCCTCACGACGGTGTGGCCGGCACGTTTCGTATTGAGGGCCAGATCAAGATTGCAGGCAGCCGTGATGAGACCAAAATGGGTAAAGGCCTGAGGGAAGTTTCCTAACTGTTCGCCAGAGTGTGAAACTTCCTCGGCATATAATCGCAGATGATTGGCATAGGTTAACATTTTTTCAAAGATCAGTCGTGCTTCAGTCAAGCGTCCGGCTTTCGTCAGGGCTTCGACTAACCAGAAGGTACACATGCTAAAGGTGCCTTCTTCACTGTCCAGGCCATCGGATGCGGCCTTGCCGTTCTCATAGCGGTACACAAGACTTCCTAACGACAGTTGTTCCAGGGTGCGATCAATGGTGGAGAGCATGCGAGGATCGGTGGGAGACACGAAGAACACAAGAGGCATAATCAGGTTGGCGGCATCCAACGCATCGCTATCGTAGGATTGAACAAAGGCCCCAAGGTCGGCATTCCAACCCCGTTCCATAATTTCCCGGTAAATGCGGTCGCGTTCCACCATCCATCGGGTCCGGTTGCCCGGAAAGCCTCGTTTGTCGGCCAGACGAATGCCCCGGTCTAAGGCTACCCAACACATGACCTTAGAATAGACAAAATGACGGCGTCCTCCCCGGACTTCCCAGATGCCTTCATCGGGTTGTTCCCAATTGTCGCAGACGAAATCCAAGAGGCGACAAAGATTCACCCAGAGGTCATAGGAAATGGACGCGCCATGTTTATTATAAAGATACACCGCATCCATCAAAGCTCCGTACATATCCATTTGAAGTTGGGAGGCGGCACCATTACCGATGCGCACGGGGCGAGAACTCCGATGGCCATCCAAATGGGGCAGTTCTTCCTCCGTCAGGTCACGTCGGCCGTCGACGCCATACATCAATTGGATGGATCCGTCCGGATTGAGTTCGCAACAACGGGCATTAAGCCAATCCATAAATCGGCTGGCTTCCACCGTAAAGCCCAGGCGCAATAACCCGTAAATCGAAAAGGCTGCATCCCGAATCCAGGTGTAGCGATAGTCCCAATTACGGGGACCTCCGATATTTTCGGGAAGACTGGTTGTGGGGGCAGCCACAATGGCTCCGGTGGGGGCATAGGTCAGGAGCTTGAGTGTGAGAGCGGAGCGATGCACCACTTCCCGCCATCGTCCGTCGTATTGGCATTGGGATAACCAGCGTTGCCAAAAGGCGGAGGTATTCCGAAAGGCTTCGTCCCCGGATTCAGGCGTGGATAGGAGTTGCTCGCCATTTTTGGTTTCCAGGTATTCCAGGAAAAACGTGAGACTTTCGCCTTGATGGAGCGTGAATTCTTGATACGCGATGTTTTCCCGCGTATGAAGAGGAATGGGACTCACCAATCCCACAGATTGATCCCCTGATTGAAAGATGAGGCCTTTCGGTCGAATCTCCATTTCATGTGGATTCCGGCCAAAATTAAAGGCGGGCGCGCATTCAAGTCGAAAAGTGACGGTTCCCCGGACGACCGAGAGCATGCGGATGATTTGGTGGCGACGAGGCCGGTATCCGGCTTCGTCCGATTCGATTGGCATAAAGTCGGTGAGTTCCCCGACACCATCATGCTGCAGAAACCTGGTCAGGAGAATATTGGTTTCCGGCAGATACATTTGCCGGGTATTGCCCTTTCTGACCGGAGCAATCTTGAAGTACCCTCCCACTTTATGGTCAAGAATGGCTCCAAACAGGCTGGGGGAATCAAACCGAGGCAGGCAACACCAATCAATGGATCCATCGATCCCAACAAGGGCGATGGTATGGAGATCTCCAATAATCCCGTAATCGCCGATGTTTTTATAAGTCATGTAGGTTCCTCATCACCATGGGATGGGATATTAAAAAATAAAAGGGTAATATACCGAAAATAGAGCAATGAACACTACATATGGTGATGAAATTATCAGTTAACCTCAAGATCTAGATCGTCTGCAATGAGAAACGCGAACCAACAAGTCTGACCGATGGAAGATTTCTCCCCCAAAAGGGAAATTATCAAATACGTCATTGGTTCCGGTGTTTTCATGATTTAGTAGACCTCTTGCTGCATCACTCCACTATTCTACTGTATCTGTATCGGATGCCAGCGTTGCAGGCTGAACAAGAATTGGCCGGAAAACACAAGAAAGGGTAGGTGAGAACTTAAGGAGGAAGCCGGGGATTTTATACGCGGATATCAATGAGTCGGGTCGAGCCATCTATGCGGGGTGTCGGCTCTTCGGAGTGTTGATCCATATTCTTTTTTTTGTTTTTCCGGGTGCGGCTATAAAAACTTCCCTTCTGGCCCACATCTCCATCCTCGACCGTTGAGGTAGAGTGAGCGGGGATGATCGTTGGTGGTGGAAAATTGTTGATTTCCATAGAGCACCTTTAGATTTGAGGGTGATTATTGTGGTCTGCGAGTCTTTTCCCTCTCTTACTACAACTTATCGTCAGAATGTTCTCAATCTTTAATGGGAAAGTGTTGATCCGTCCCTCAATACCCCTGGGGAATATCTACTATTTATAGTGTTCAAACCTTTTTCCCGGCCAATCTCATGGCCAATGCTTGATATGGCAGCATAGAGGGCTTTTTATTTTTCGTACTAATACTGGATGGCCTCACCCGATACATGGTGCCTTCTCAGGCTTCTTTTCCTCCAATCGAGTATCAGAGGAAAATGCCATTTCCCAAAAGGCGTCTGTTCCCTTGATGACAAGAAGTTGGTGTCGCCGTATAATCCGCATAGATGACACCTCAAGCTTCCCCGTCTTCGATTGCTCTTGATATCCCGCGTATTTCCTCTGCTCTCCGCCAGCATCTCCCTTTCACCGCCGAACTTGAGCAATGGGTGCCCTTGGCCGGCGATGCCTCCAACCGGCGATATTATCGGTTGTATGTGAAGGAGGCCCCCGTCTCTTCGCTTATTCTCATGCAATTGGCCGATCCAGAAGGGTTTAAAGCGTCGGAGGAGGCGGTCAGTGGCGCGGGGAGCGAAATTGCTGAATTGCCGTTCATCAATGTTCTGAAGCACTTGCAGGCTCATGGGGCGGCGGTTCCCTCGTTGTATGGCTATGATAAATCGGCAGGCCTGCTCTATCTGGAAGACTTTGGCGATGTGACGTTGGCTCAGGCCTGTACAGGGGCGCCCATGCAAGTGGTCGAGCGCTGGTATGGGCAGGCCATCGATCAACTAGTTCACCTGCATGTGGGTGCCTCAGAGCCGTCCGCATCGGCGTGCCTGTCGTTTACACGGTCTTTTGATGTGCCGTTGTATCTGTGGGAGTTCGACCATTTTCTGGAATATGGCATTGTGGCGAGACAGGGGCGCCCCATGTGTGCTCAGGATGCTGTTCCTGTCCGTGAGGAATTTCAGAAAATAGCGGAATGGTTGACCAGTCAACCGCAAGTGTTTACCCACCGTGATTATCATTCCCGTAACTTGATGGTGGATGGGGAACGGCTGGGCATCATCGATTTTCAAGATGCATTGATGGGGCCTGTGACCTATGATTTGGCTTCCTTATTACGGGATTCCTACATCGCGCTGGATGACCTCTTAATTGACCGCTTGATTGCCCGGTACAGGGAAGGGATGCGTCAAAACCTATCATTGCCACAACAAACAGCGATGCTCTTACATGACCCTGAAGCGTTTCGTCGGCTGTTTGACTTCACCAGTATCCAACGCAATCTGAAGGCTGCCGGTCGGTTTGTGTATATCGATCGGGTCAAAGGCAATCCAAACTTTTTGGCCTCGATTCCTCAGACATTGAAGAATGTTCGTGCCAACTTGAATAAATACCCCCAACTCCATCGATTGCTCACTCATCTCTCCCCTTATATCCCTGAATGGCAATAGCTCCTCTTTTATGAAGGCCATGATTTTGGCCGCGGGCTTGGGCACACGTCTTCGGCCGCTGACCGACACGATTCCTAAACCGTTATTGACGGTAGGAGGCACTCCGCTCATTGTTTGGAATCTCTTGTTATTGCGGGCAAGTGGAATACGAGAGGTCATCATCAATTTGCATTATCTGGGGCATGTGATCGAAGAAGCGATCGGTGATGGATCACGTTGGGATATGCAGGTGCGGTATTCTCATGAACCGACGCTGTTAGGAACGGGTGGTGGACTAAAAGCGGCCGGGTGGTTTTTTGACAAGCAACCTTTTTTAGTGATTAATGGCGATACATTGATCGAGCTGGATGTGAAGGCACTGATAGAATTTCATCAGACTCATGGCGGAGTGGCCACGCTGGTCCTCCGAGATGATCCACAAGCAGCCCAATGGGGAGCCGTGGAATCGGATGCACAGAATCGCATCCTCAGAATAAATGGCCGGGGAATGAGCCGGGCCGATTCGATTGGCCCTCTGGTTGAACGGATGTTTGCAGGCGTCCATATTCTCCATCCCTCTGTTTTGAAAGATGCTTCGGCGGGGACCCCGTTTTCCATCATCGACTCCTATACGCATGCGCTTGCGCATGGTTCGAAAATATTTGGATTTGTTCATGGCGGTTATTGGTCCGATATCGGGACGGTGGAGCGCTATGCTCATGCACAAGCCGATGCCGAGGCAGGATTGATTTCCCTTTTTCCCCGAACCTCTCCCTGACCACTTAACTCTGAATTTCCTCTATGGGTTGAGGGAATGAGCGTGAGATGCTATTTTTCTAACTGAGCATTTTTCTGCTGAAAGTTCCCTCTTTTGACGGGTTGATCTGGAGGAAGGCTTGCAAAAAGATATCGATATCCGGTTTAGTATCTGAATCCTCCATGCGGTGTTTCCCTTTTCATATTTCGGGGTAAAGGCAATCGTGGCGTCATTTGATCAACTCCACCACTTACTCGAACAGTCCCTACGGGATTTTCAAGCCGAATCGAGTGACCTCTCCGATGCGCAAGAACACGAACTCAGCCAAGCGCTCCACCAATTGACGGGTCGGCTCACCGAGATTCTTGGGACAACTTCCGACCTATCACACTCCCCTGACTTTCTGACGGCCAGCGATCTGCCAGTCTCGCCCAAGGCTCCCATCTCTCAACCAGTTAAATCTCAGATTCATTTTGTGACGTCCTGTGAGGGAGTGGTCCTGATGGCCAATGATGCCATGTGCGAGGTGTTGGGGATGGATCGGGTTAAGATGGGCAAGGTGTCAATAGCTGAATATATGCCTCAGGAAGAATGGAGGATTCTTCGGCATCACCTTCGTGCCCCCGGCGCCCCTCATGAGTCGATAAGCAGGGTGATGACGATTCTCCCGGCAGGAGGACCATCACGGAAAGTCGCGTGTGTGGTGACACCCATGTTCGATCAGTCTCAAAAGGTGATGTCGTGGCATTGGGGATTGATTCTGGAACCCACGTATTCTTCCGCTCAGCCTTTTATCCAATTGGTGCAGAGCCTCGAATCGCAATTATTTGCGGGCCAGAGGATGGAAGGGTGTCTGACGCAGATCTGTGAGGGCCTCGTGCACACCTTTGGGTTTCCCTTTGTGTGGATAGCCACCGTGCGGAAGGGATATGGTGCCCAGTTATGCGCGCATGCCGTGACGGCGGGTTTGGATTGGGAACCGCATGGCCTCATGTGGTGGAGCGATGTTGCTCGACAGGAAGGGTTGGTTCGGGCCTGCGGGGCCTCTGAAGTGTCCCTCCTCTCTAGGTCTGCCGCTCAAGCAGGCGACATAGCCTGGTTCCCATCGGTTTTCCAGCTTCATGACACGTTGTGTGTTCCTCTCGCTTGTCAGGGGGATCTCTCAGGCGTACTGGTCGTGTGTTCCTCAAGGCCACACGTGTTTGATGCGACGGTGACCAGGTGGCTGCGGGCCCTGGGTTATCAGATGGAACGGTTGATGGCGCGTGGGAGGAAACTGGAACAATGGCGATTGCAGAGTGCGGCTATTGCCTCAGTGAATGACGCCGTGTGTGTGACGGATCCGCACGGTCGCTTGGAATGGGTCAATGAGGCCTATTCCGCGTTAGTGGGGCTCTCCATTCCACAGATACTGGGCTCACCATTGAGTTCATTTCCACATGCACAGCTGCAAGCCATGAGCCATCCGAATGACTCTTCGGCCAAGAATCTCTGTTGTGTGAAGACGGAGATTATGCAAACAGGGAAACATGGCGAATCCCTGGTTTTTGAGCAAGTGGTCACCCCTTTGGTGGATGAGGAGGGGCAAGTCATGCATTTTGTTGCGATCCTGCATGATGTGACGGCCCGGAAGACGCAGGAACTCCTGATGAAGCATCAGGCGTATCACGATCCGTTGACCGATCTGCCGAATCGGATTATGTTTGAAGACCGGCTGGAACAGGCGTTGGCGCAAGCCAGACGGAATGGCACCTTGCTGGCTGTATTTTTTTTGGATCTCGACAATTTCAAGGCGATCAACGATCACCATGGTCATCAAACCGGAGATCGCGTGTTGCGCGTGGTGGCGAAGCGGTTGGTCACTTGTGTGCGATCGACTGATACCGTCGCGCGTTTATGCGGGGATGAATTCACGTTGATTCTTCAAGGGCTTGATCACATTCCGGATATCCGGCAGGTGGCTCAAAAAGTTTTAGAATGCCTGACCCCACCCCTTCGGGTAGGTGGGAAGGATATTCCCATTCAGATCAGTATCGGTATTGCCGTCTATCCCAAGGATTCCACGGAACCTCATCAGTTGATGGAGATTGCCGATCAAGCGATGTATCGGGCGAAAAATTCTGGCGGCCAGCGCTGGTATTTTGCGACGTCCGAATGGAATGCCGAATAGTCTTTATCCCGCTGACTCCTCCTGTCTTCTTCCCGAGACCGATGCTCCAGCAACATCCGGTTAGTTAATGGACTCGTGAGCCATAAGACTGCCTGTCTGACGAGCAAAGAGCGCGTATCGGCTTTTTCACCGTATCCCCATCTCCCCAGTTCCTCATCAGATTGCGGCTGTCCCGCCTTCTCCGCATTTTTATTAATCCTATGTCGGCTGCACCTTCTCAGGTCATCTTCCTGTGCCATGGCGTCTGCTTCAAGAGCGTTGAGGAAAAGCCACGATTGTTGAGTAAATGCTGCGTGTGGAACGCAACGGATTTCACTTTGCCGGGAAGTCTGAACCCTCCAAAGTCTTCCCAGGAGTGCCTTGCGGTATTCGGGCATCGTTTGAGCATGGTCATAGAGATGGTCTTTCGTTCTGCAAGAGTGAGGGATCCGTAACTCGGCCCCCCAATTATGGAATTTTTAATGATGGGTGTGTGATTTCTTCTTGCGTCTGTTCTCGTCTGAGGCATTCTCGGCACCGATGCTTGGCTGCGGTGAGTCCCTATCGTGTTCCGTATTTTGACTTGGCCTTGTTTTTGCATTTTTCCCATTTCAGGGATAGACGTCTTAGTAGAGGATCCCTCGTGTGTTGTTCGCTGTAGCCGTTGAACAAGGAGTCCGTATCATGACATTTCATGCATCTTCCCGCAGTATGTATGTTTGGGGAATAATCATCCTGATGATGTTGCTGGCGACCGGTTGTGCGCATCGCTCTTCTCAGGTGGTCAAACATGGCAAAAAGACAGGGAAGTCTTCCGTGATGGCCTCACAGGGGGACCCTTCTCCGGCATCTCCGGAAAAAGGGCTGAACGGAGGAACCGTCGGTGGCGAAGGGTATTTCCCTGAAGTGGCGGGAAAATTCTCCGATCTGCTTGAAGAAGATCCGATGATCCGGGAAGACAAAAATTTTGGCTCTGACTTGAAGTCCCCTGGTTCTCCTAATGATTATTGGGTGAATCGAACTCGTGCGGAGCAACTGACGGCTCAAAGCGGATTACAGGATGTGCATTTTGAATTTGATAGCTTCCAACTCAATGAACAGGCCAAGGAGACGTTAGGAGCCAACGCGGAGTGGCTAAAATCTCACCCCCATGCCGTGCTCACTATTGAGGGACATTGCGATGATCGTGGGACCGCCTCGTACAACCATGTCTTGGGTGAAAAGCGCGCGATTCGCACAAAAACCTATCTCACCAGTCTGGGAGTGCCGGCTGAGCGACTCCACGTGATGTCATTCGGGAAGGAAAATCCGGTCTGTTGGGATTCAAGCGAACCGTGTTACCAAAAAAATCGGCGTGCCCATCTGGTGCTGGATATCAGTGTGGCGGCAACCGCTATGCAATACTCAGCCGGCCGAATCGAGTAGCACGGACTGGTTCAGGTCTCTTGCTGTCCATGCTATTGTTTGGGTTCTGAGAAGATAAGGAACACATCATGCTCATCCCCCGTTCATTGTTTGGTCGTTGGACTGCGCGAGTGGTTATTTTGGGGTTAGGCGCCATGGTGGTGGGGTGTGTGGCGCAACAGGCGGACGTGGTGAGAATCAAGCGCGAGTTGGACGCGAAAATCAGCCAGCTCGATAAGAGTAAAACGTCGCTCCAAGAAGCCGTGAATGATGCCAATGAGGCGCTGGGGAAAGCGAATATCCTGATTACCCAGCAACGCGCTGAGATTAAGGAGTTACTTCATGCACGGGCAGAGGTAATGGATCAAATGGCCACTTTGAAGGATACGGACCTCTCGCAGGTGCGTGGCGCCATTGAAAAAAATCAGCATCAGGTCAACGAATTGAACCAGAAACTGGCCAGGTACGACACGGAGATGAAAGAGGTCCGAACCCAGCTTCAACAATCTGAACCCCTGGTGCATCAGCTTCGAGATCGTGTGGCGGGGGAAGAGCAGCTTCTGACGGAGCAGGGCGGCAAGTTGGGAGAATTCCGGACTTCATTGGTGGATTATCAGCAGGTGCTTGCCTCTCTTCGACAACAGGTCGCACAACAAGAACAGCAGGTCGCGGAGTTGCGCAAGCAGATGGAACTCACGGGCCAAAAATACGACGCTCAGGGGAAACAGGTCCAGGCGAATTTCGAAGAAGTCCGGCGAAGTATCCAGTCGGTGGTGGGGACGTTGGAAAAAGTCAGTACCACGTTCGGAGGACGATTGGATGAACACGAGCAAAAGCTCTCCCGGGTGGTTGGTCAGCAAGGTGGCCAGGTTTCTTACAACGCTCCTGTGGTTAAGACTCCCGAACTGTCGGCACGGACAGCGGAATCCCGTGCTCTCCTTTCCAGCATCACGCCTCAATCTTCTCGATCCGGAGGAAGTCCTCGCTCGGAATCTTCCCAGATAAGTTCTCAGCCTGTTGCCGCCGGGGCGGTCGCCGCCTATGCTCCCTCAGCGCACCCTTCCAGGACTGTGCCGCCTCTGTCAGGAGTCCCACCCACAGCTTCTCCCGGTCGTGTCGAAGTGCGAGACCCTCGGGTGACGTATGACGGGGCGATGAATCTGCTTCGTCAAGGGAACTTTATGGAGGCCGCCAACGGATTTTCCACATTTTTGCGGACGTTCTCCGACTCACCATTAGCTGCGAACGCGCAATACTGGTTGGGCGAATGTTATTACGGAGAAAGACGGTTTCAAGAATCGATCGATGAATTTGAACGAGTCTTTGCCTTCTACCCGTCCAGCAATAAGGTTCCGGCCTCTCTGCTGAAAATTGCCTACGCTCACCTCGAATTACGGCAGCCGTCGATGGCCCGCTCGGTGTTTCAGCAGCTCGTTCGGA
>Ga0224505_10000361_pt1 | contig 31489 bp, 28 predicted proteins | sample SF_Jan12_sed_USG_FD_169102 | JGI IMG/M metagenome (GOLD analysis project Ga0224505, IMG submission 169102) | Sediment microbial communities from San Francisco Bay, California, United States - SF_Jan12_sed_USGS_4_1 | ecosystem: Environmental > Aquatic > Marine > Sediment | place: USA: California... | reverse complement strand
TCACCGGCCTCGCGCCGGGCGAGGTGTTCGTCCACCGCAACATCGCCAACGTCGTGGTGCACACCGACCTGAATTGCCTCTCGGTGATCCAGTTCGCCGTCGACATCCTGAAGGTTCGGCACATCATCCTTTGCGGCCACTACGGCTGCAGCGGCGTGCACGCGGCGATGACCCGGCACCGCATCGGTTTGTCCGACAACTGGCTGCGCCACGTGCAGGACGTGGCCGGAAAGCACGCCGCCGAGCTCTCGGGGTTTGCGCACGAGGAGCCGCGTCACCGGCGCCTGTGCGAGCTGAACGTCGAGGAGCAGGTACGCAACATCAGTCAGTGCACCGCCGTGCAGGAAGCCTGGGAGCGCGGGCAGCCTCTCGACGTGCACGGCTGGATCTACGACCTGAAGGATGGATTGCTGCGCGACCTGAATTGCACGCGAAAGGAATAGGCCATGACCACCGATCCGATCGTCATCGTTTCCGCCGCCCGCACCCCGATGGGCGGCTTCCAGGGAGACCTGAAGAGCTTCGCTGCGCCGGAACTGGGCGCCGCCGCCATCCGCGCCGCCGTTGAGCGCGCCAGGATCAAGGCCGAAGACGTGCAGGAAGTCATCATGGGCTGCGTGCTGCCCGCGGGCCAGGGCCAGGCGCCCGCGCGCCAGGCCTCGCTCGTTGCGGGCCTGCCGCTCGCCGCCGGCTGCACGACCGTCAACAAGATGTGCGGCTCGGGCATGAAGGCGGCGATGCTCGCGCACGACGCGCTGCTCGCGGGCTCGGCCGAGATCTTCGTCGCGGGCGGCATGGAGTCCATGACCAACGCGCCCTACCTGCTGCCCAAGGCGCGCGCGGGCCTGCGCATGGGCCACGGCCAGGTGATCGACCACATGTTCTACGACGGCCTGGAGGACGCATACGACAAGGGCCGCCTGATGGGCTCTTTCGCCGAGGATTGCGCGCAGAAGTACAAGTTCACGCGCGAGGCGCAGGACGCCTTCGCCGTGGCCTCCCTGCTGCGCGCGCAAAAGGCGAACAAGGAAGGCTGGTTCGCCTGGGAAACGACGCCGCTCGCCATCAAGGCGGGCAAGGACGAGAAGTTCATCGAGACCGACGAGCAGCCGTTCAAGGCGAACCTGGAGAAGATTCCCACGCTCAAGCCCGCGTTCCGCAAGGACGGCACCGTGACCGCCGCGAACTCGAGCTCGATCTCGGACGGCGCGGCGGCGCTGGTGCTCATGCGCCGCTCCACTGCCGAGAAGCGCGGCCTCGCGCCGCTCGCCACCATCATCGGCCACGCCACGCACGCGCAGGAGCCGGGCTGGTTCACCACCGCGCCGGTGGGTGCGATGCAGAAGCTCCTCGCGCGCACCGGCTGGAGCGCGGAGAAGGTGGATCTGTTCGAGGTGAACGAGGCCTTCGCCGTCGTGGCGATGGCAGCGATGCAGGAGCTCGAGCTCCCGCACGAGAAGGTGAACGTGCACGGCGGCGCCTGCGCGCTCGGCCACCCGATCGGCGCCTCGGGGGCGAGGATCCTCGTCACGCTCATCGGCGCGCTGCGCAAGTACGGCGGCAAGCGCGGCGTGGCGAGCCTGTGCATCGGCGGCGGCGAGGCCACCGCGATGGCCATCGAGCTTGCGTGAGCGCGAAGAGACCCTCCAAGCGCGAGTTGCAGGCGCTGCTCCAGCGCGCGCGCTTCGTGCGCGACTACGGCATGCGCCTGCACGCGGTGAGCGATGCCGAATGCACCATCGCCATGCCCTTCCGCAAGTCGCTCGAGCGTCCGGGCGGCACGGTGAACGGGCCGGCGTTCATGGCGGCGGCCGACTGCGCCATGTGGCTTGCCATCAAGCGCCACATCGGCATCGAGCACGACGCGGTGACCTCGGAGCTGAACACCGCGTTCCTCAACGCCGCGCGCCGCCAGACCGTGTACTGCACGGCGCGCGTGCTGAAGACGGGCAAGCGCATCCTCTACGGCACGGCGGAATGCCATGACGGCAAGGGCAAGCTCTTCACGCACCACACGGTGACCTACGCGAGGGTGAGCTGAGATGAGCCTCGCGCCGCACCACGCGGAGCTGCGCGATGCGGTGCGGCGCTTCGCGCGCGAGCGCCTCGCGCCCAACGCCCCCGCCTGGGACCGCGAGAAACGCTTTCCCCGCGAGGAAGTGCAGGGTCTCGCCGCCATGGGCCTGATGGGCGTGGCGATCCCCGAGCGCTGGGACGGCGCCGGCATGGACACCACCGCGCTCGCGATCGCCTGCGAGGAGGTCTCGGCGGGCGACGGCGCGACCTGCACCATCGTCATGGTGACGAACCTCGTGGCCAACATCCTGAACGGCTACGGCAGCGACGCGCAGAAGGAGGAGTTCCTCAGGCCCGTGGCGCGCGGCGCGCAGCTCGGCGCCTTCCTGCTCACCGAGCCGCACGTGGGCTCCGACGCGGGCGCGATCACCACGCGCGCCGAGCGCCAGGGCGAGCACTACGTGCTGAACGGCGTGAAGCAGTTCATCACCTCGGGCAAGACCGCCGACGTGGCGATCGTCTTCGCGGTCACCGACAAGGCGGCGGGCAAGCGCGGCATCAGCGCCTTCGTCGTGCCCACCGCCACGCCCGGCTACCAGGTGGCCCGCCTGGAGGACAAGGCCGGACAGCGTGCCTCCGACACGGCGCAGATCGTGCTCGAGAACTGCAGGGTGCCCGCGGCGCACCGGCTCGCCGAGGAAGGCGTGGGCTACCGCATCGCGCTCGCCAACCTGGAATCCGGGCGCATCAACGTCGCCGCGCAGGCAACCGGCATGGCGCAAGCCGCGCTGGACGCCGCGCTCGCCTACTCGCACGAGAGAAAGAGCATGGGCAAGGCGCTGTTCGAGCACCAGGCGGTGAACTTCCGCCTGGCGGACATGGCGACCCAGATCGAGGCGGCGCGACAGCTGTACCTCTTTGCGGCGGCCCTGCGCGACGCAGGGAAGCCGTGCCTCAAGGAAGCCTCGATGGCGAAGCTCTTCGCCTCCGAGATGGCCGAGCAGGTGTGCTCGGACGCGATGCAGATCCACGGCGGCTACGGCTACGTGTCGGACTTTCCGGTGGAGCGCATCTGGCGCGACGTGCGCGTCTGCAAGATCTACGAGGGCGCGAACGACATCCAGCGCCTGCTCATTGGCCGCGCGCTCGGAGGCGCGTAGTGCCAGTCATCAAGTCGCAGCTCAACCCGCGCTCTGAGGAGTTCCGTGCCAACGCCGCGCGCATGCAGGGACTGGTCGCGGACCTGCGTGACAAGGTGGCGCAGGCGGCATTGGGCGGCGACGAGCAGGCGCGCGCCAAGCACGCGGCGCGCGGCAAGCTCCTGCCGCGCGAGCGCGTCAGGACGCTCCTCGACCCCGGCTCGCCGTTCCTCGAGATCGGCCAGCTCGCGGCTTTCGGCATGTACGGCGACGAGGCGCCCGGCGCCGGCATCATCACGGGCGTGGGCCGCGTCTCCGGGCGCGAGTGCATCGTCGTGTGTAACGACGCGACGGTCAAGGGCGGCACTTATTTCCCGATGACGGTGAAGAAGCACCTGCGTGCGCAGGAGGTCGCCGCGCAGAACCGCCTGCCGTGCATCTACCTCGTGGACTCGGGCGGCGCGAACCTCCCCAACCAGGACGACGTGTTCCCCGACCGGGAGCACTTCGGGCGCATCTTCTTCAACATGGCCAACCTCTCGGCAGCCGGCATTCCGCAGATCGCGGCGGTGATGGGCTCCTGTACGGCGGGCGGCGCCTACGTGCCGGCGATGGCGGACGAATCGATCATCGTCAAGGGCCAGGGCACGATCTTCCTCGGCGGCCCGCCGCTCGTGAAGGCGGCCACCGGCGAAGTGGTGAGCGCGGAAGAGCTGGGCGGCGCCGACGTGCACACGCGCGTCTCGGGAGTGTCCGATCACTACGCGCTCAGCGATGCACACGCGCTCGCCATCTGCCGGCGCATCGTCGCCAACCTCAATACGCGCAAGGAGGCGCGGCTCGAGATGCGCGGGCCGAGCGAGCCGCTCTACCCGGCGGAGGAGATCTACGGCGTGATTCCCTCCGACGTGAGGAAGCCCTACGACGTGCGCGAGGTGATCGCGCGCGTGGTGGACGGCTCGGAGTTGGACGAGTTCAAGCAGAACTACGGCGCGACGCTGGTCACCGGCTTCGCGCACCTGCACGGCTACCCGGTGGCGCTCCTCGCCAACAACGGCATCCTGTATTCCGAGAGCTCGCTCAAGGCCGCGCACTTCATCGAGCTCGCTTGCCAGCGCGGCGTCCCGCTCGTGTTCCTGCAGAACATCGCGGGCTACATGGTCGGCAAGAAGTACGAGGCAGGCGGCATCGCCAAGGACGGCGCCAAGATGGTGACGGCGGTGGCGACCGCCAAGGTTCCCAAGTTCACGCTGATCCTCGGCGGCTCCTACGGCGCGGGCAACTACGGCATGTGCGGGCGCGCCTACGCGCCGCGCTTCCTGTGGATGTGGCCCAATGCGCGCATCTCGGTGATGGGCGGCGAGCAGGCGGCGAGCGTGCTCGCTACCGTGCGCCGCGACGGCATCGAGGCGAAGGGTGGCCGCTGGAGCGCGGAAGAGGAAGAGGCGTTCAGGCGGCCGATCCGCGAACAGTACGAGCGCCAGGGGCATCCCTACTACGCGAGTGCGCGCCTGTGGGACGACGGCGTGGTGGATCCGGCGGAGACGCGCCGCGTCCTCGGCCTTGCCATCTCGGCGTCGCTCAACGCGCCGATCGAGCCTACGCGCTTTGGCGTGTTCCGGATGTGAGCATGCTGAAGGTCGTGCAAAGCGGCGGCATTGCGCGGGTGTGGCTCGACCGGCCAGAGATCCGCAACGCCTTCGACGACGCGCTCATCGCCGCGCTGACACAGACGTTGCGCGAGCTGGACGCCGATGATGGCGTGCGCGCCGTGGTGCTGGGCGGCAACGGCCCGGCGTTCTGCGCGGGCGCCGACCTCAACTGGATGAAGCGCATGGCGGGCTACGGCTACGAGCAGAACCTCGCCGACGCGCGGGCGCTCGCCGGCATGCTGAAGACGCTCGATCGGATGGCCAAGCCCACCGTGGCGCGCGTGCATGGCCCGGCGTTCGCGGGCGGCGTGGGGCTGGTCGCGGCGTGCGATATCGCGGTTGGCACTCCTGAGTCCAAGTTCTGCTTGTCTGAAGCAAAGCTCGGCTTGTCGCCCGCAACGATCAGTCCCTACGTCGTCAGGGCCATGGGGGAACGAGCCGCACGACGCTACTTCCTTACTGCCGAAATCTTCGACGCGAGCGAGGCGTATCGCCTGGGCCTGCTCAGCATGGTCTCGCCGTCGGAAAAGCTCGACGGCGAGATCGAGGAAATGCTCAAACACCTGCTCCAAGGCGGGCCGCAGGCGCTGGACAAGATCAAGGACCTGATCCGTGTCGTCTCGTCGGGGCCCGTGGACGATGCCCTGATCGAAGACACCGCGCGGCGCATCGCCGAGATCCGCGTCTCGGCCGAGGGCAAGGAGGGAATCGCCTCCTTCCTCGAGAAGCGCAAGCCCTCCTGGCGCGACTGATGTTCCGCAGGATCCTCATCGCGAACCGCGGCGAGATCGCCTGCCGCGTGATGCGCACCGCGCGGCGCATGGGCGTGCGCACGGTCGCGGTGTACTCGGACGCGGATCGCGACGCGCGCCACGTTCGCCTCGCCGACGAGGCGCGCCGCATCGGCCCGCCGCCCGCGCGCGAGAGCTACCTCGATATCGAGGCCATCCTCGCCGCCGCGCGCGACACGGGCGCGGAGGCGATCCACCCAGGCTACGGCTTTCTTGCGGAGAACGAGGACTTCGCGCGCGCCTGCGCGAAAGCGGGACTCGTGTTCATCGGCCCGGCGCCTGAGGCAATCGCAGCGATGGGCGACAAATCCGCGGCCAAGCGCTTGATGGAGAGGGCGCGCGTGCCGCTCGTGCCCGGCTACCACGGCGAGCAGCAGGATGCCGCCCAGTTGGCGAAGGAAGCCGGGCGCATCGGCTACCCGGTGCTCATCAAGGCCTCGGCCGGCGGCGGCGGCAAGGGCATGCGCATCGTGCGCGCGGCGCCGGAATTCAAGGCGGCGCTCGAAGGCGCGCAGCGCGAGGCGCAGTCCGCCTTCGGCGACGCACGTGTGCTGGTCGAGAAGTACCTCGAGCGTCCGCGGCACATCGAAGTGCAGGTGTTCGGCGACACGCACGGCAACCTCGTTTACCTCTTCGAGCGCGACTGCTCGGTGCAGCGCCGGCACCAGAAGGTGCTGGAGGAGGCGCCCGCGCCCGGCATGAGCGAGAAGCGCAGGAAGGAGATGGGCGAGGCGGCGGTCGCTGCCGCGCGTGCAGTGGGCTACACGGGCGCGGGCACGGTGGAGTTCATCGCCGAGCAGGACGGACGCTTCTACTTCATGGAGATGAACACGCGGCTGCAAGTCGAGCACCCGGTGACAGAGATGATCACGGGCCTCGACCTCGTGGAGTGGCAGCTGCGCGTCGCGGCGGGCGAGAAGCTGCCGCGCGCCCAGGAACACCTCGCGATCCGCGGCCACGCCGTCGAGGCGCGCCTGTACGCCGAGGACCCGGCGCGCGAGTTCCTGCCGCAGACCGGGCGCCTCGCGCACCTGCGCTTTCCCGAGGATGCACCCGACCTGCGCACCGATGCCGGGGTGGATGCCGGGGCAGCGATCACGCCGCACTACGACCCGATGATCGCCAAGCTCATCGCCTGGGGCGCGGACCGGCGCGCGGCGCTCGCGCGGCTGGCGAGCGCGCTGGACGAAGTCGAGATCGCGGGCCTGCGCACCAATGTCGAGTTCCTTGCGCGCACGCTGCGCTGCCGGGACTTCGCCGAAGGCGAGCTCGACACAGGCCTCATCGAGCGCAATCGGGCGGCGCTGCTGCCTGCGCGGCCGCCGCTCTCCGAGGAGATGCTCGCCACGGCCGCCTGCGCGGAGCTCTTCGCCGAGGAGGACGCGGCACGGCAGCGCGCCGCCGCGTCCGGCGACCCGCATTCGCCCTGGAACCGGGTGGACGGCTGGCGGCTCAACCAGGACTCGCACCATGCCTTCGGGTTCGCCGAGGGCGAGGATCGCCACCCGGTGACCGTGCATTTCGGCGAGGCCGGCTGGCGCATGGACGTCGCCGGCCGCAACCACGCGCTCGAAGCCGAGCGCCTCGCCGATGGCCGGCTGCTCGTGCGGCTGGACGGGCGCGCCTGGAAGGCGCGCGCGGTGCGCGACGGCCGCGACTGGCACGTGTTCCTCGGCGGCGCGCACCGGCGGCTCACGCTGCACGACGAGCTCGAGGGCCTGGACATCGACGCGGGCGGGGGATCACTCGCCGCGCCGATGCCCGGCAAGGTGATCGCGGTGATGGTGAAACGCGGCGACAAGGTGCAGAAAGGCGCCCCTTTGCTGATCCTCGAGGCGATGAAGATGGAGCACACCATCTTCGCCCCCGGCGACGGCGAGGTGAAGGAGATCCACTACGCGGCGGGCGAGCAGGTCGCCGAGGGCGCCGAGCTCCTGCGGCTGGAATAGAATTTCCCATGGCGACCCTTCCACAATCCGTACGCATCGTAGAAGTCGGCCCGCGCGACGGGCTGCAGAACGAGAAGCGCGAAGTGCCGACGAAGGTGAAGCTCGAGCTGATCGAGCGGCTTGCCGACGCGGGCCTGCCGGCGGTGGAGGCCACCGCGTTCGTCTCGCCGAAGTGGATCCCGCAGATGGCAGACCACGCCGAGGTGCTGGAAGGCATCCGCAGGAAGCCCGGCGTGTCCTACCCGGTGCTCACGCCCAACCTCAAGGGCTTCCAGGCGGCGCACGCGGCAGGCGCCGCCGAGGTGGCGATCTTCGGCGCGGCGTCGGAAGCCTTCTCGCAGAAGAACATCAACTGCTCGATCGCCGAGAGCCTCGAGCGCTTCCGGCCCGTCGCCGAGGCGGCGCGCCAGGCGGGCGTGAAGGTGCGCGGCTACATCTCCTGCGTCCTTGGCTGTCCCTACGAGGGCGAGGTCGCACCGCAGAAGGTCGCTGAGGTCGCCGGCGCGCTCTACGACATGGGCTGCTACGAGGTGTCGCTCGGCGACACGATCGGCGTGGGCACCCCCGGCAAGACCCAGGCGATGATCGAGGCGGTGGCCGCGCGCGTGCCGATGGCGAAGCTCGCAGGCCACTACCACGACACCTACGGCCAGGCGCTCGCCAACATCTACGCCTCGCTCGAACTGGGCGTCGCCACCTTCGACTCCTCCGTGGCGGGGCTCGGCGGCTGCCCCTACGCGAAGGGCGCCTCGGGCAACGTCGCGACGGAGGACGTGGTCTACATGTTGCATGGGCTGGGCATCCGCACGGGCGTCGACCTCGACAAGGTGGTGGACACGGGCCAGTGGATCTGCGGCGTGATCGGCAAGGAGCCCGCGTCCAAGGCCGGCAGGGCGATCGCCGCGAAGAAGCCGCATTGAAGTCGCCCTGCACCAAGGTGTGCGTGATGGACGCCGAGAACCGCTACTGCCTCGGCTGCCGCAGGACGCTCGAGGAGATCGCCCGCTGGAGCGAGATGACCGACCGGGAGCGCGAGCAGGTGCTGGCGCAGCTTGCCGCACGCAAGGAGCCACAGCCGTGCCCCCGGTGACCTTCTATTTCGATTTCGTCTCGCCCTACTCCTACATCGCCTCAAGCGCCTGCACGCGCTGCCGCCCGGCGCGACCGTGGAGCTCAAGCCGGTGCTGTTCGCCGCGCTGCTCAACCACTTCGGCAACAAGGGGCCGGCGGAGATCCCGATCAAGCGCCGCTGGACCTACCGCTGGTGCACGTGGTGGGCAAAGGAGCTCGGCATCCCTTTCCGCTTTCCCGCTTCGCACCCGTTCAATCCGCTGCACCACCTGCGCCTGGCGATCGCGGCCGGCGTGACGCGGGAGGCGGTGAGTCGCATCTTCGACGCGGTCTGGACCACCGGCGCGGAGGCGACCGAGCCGCGCGCATTCGCGGCATTGGCGAAGTCTCTCGGCGTGGACGAAGCGCGCCTCGCCGCGCCCGAGGTGAAGGACGCGCTGCGCCGGAACACCGAGGAGGCGATCGCGCGCGGCGTGTTCGGCGTGCCGAGCTATGAGGCGGACGGCGAGATCTTCTGGGGCGCGGACGCGATTGGCTTCGTCAACGCGTTCCTCGCCGACCCCGCGGCGCTGCGAAACGACGAGATACACCGCGCCGACGGACTGCCGGTCGGCGCGGCACGCAAGGCCTAGCTCAGAATTCGACCTTCTCGCCGGGCTGCGGGACGATCACGCGGGTCGCGGTGGTCCCCAGCGCCTGCTTGAACTCGTCGGGCGTGCCCTTGAGCACCGGGATCGTGCCGTAGTGCATCGGGATGACGAACCTCGGCTTCAAATAGCGGTTGACGGCGATCGCCGCGTCCTTGGGGCTCATCACGAAGTGCCCGCCGATCGGCATCAGCACGAGATCGGGCTTGTACAAGTCGGCGATCAGCGCGAGATCGCCGAACAGCCCCGTGTCGCCCATGTGGTAGATCCTGAAGCCGTTCTCCATCTCGAGCACGTAGCCGACCGGCTCGCCGCCGGGGTGGGTGGCGGCCTTGCCCGTGGCGGGGTCCTTCCACACCAGCTCGGAGGAATGCTCGGCGCGCGTCGCCGTGATCTTGACGCCCCCCGCCCCGAAGGGCTCGATGGTGCCGCCCTTGCCGAAGCGCGGCGCGAGCTTCTCCGGCAGGATGCCCAGCGTGGCCACGGTATTGCCCAGGCCCGCAGGACCGTACATCGGCGCGTTGTGCATCTTGGCGAGGTCCGGCGCGTCGGCGAAGTGGTCGAAGTGCGCGTGCGTGACGAGGATCAGGTCGATCTTGCCGACCGACTCCAGCCCCTTGAAGCCCGCCGGCGTCTTCGGGTTGGTCCGCATCCACGGGTCGATCATGATCACCTTGCCGCCCGGCGTGGTGATGCGGAATGCGGCCTGGCCGAGCCACAGCACCTCGGTCTTCTTCTCCTGCGCGAAAGCCGCGCCCGTCAACAGCGCGAGCGCAACGGCAAACAACGTCCTCAGCATGCCTTCTCCTCCTCGTTGAGTAGCTTCAGGTGTACTTGCGCGTATCGTCGATGACCTTGCCGTCGTTCGGCAGGCTGCCCGGCGCCACCAGCTCCACCTCGCCGCGCAGCTTGGTGACGTCGCGAATCGAGGCGACGATCGCTTCAGCGAGACCGGCGGATGGCTCGCGCACCTCGCACTTCAGCGTCATCTGGTCGTTACCCGTCTCGCCAGCGACGACCAGGCGCGCCTTCACCACCTCCTTGTGGCGCCCCACCACCTCGCTCACCTGCTTGGGCGTCACGAACATCGCGCGCACCTTGGTCGTCTGGTCCGCGCGCCCCATCCAGCCCTTGATGCGAGTGTTGGTCCGTCCGCACGGGCTCTTGCCGGGCAGCACCGCCGACAGGTCTCCAGTGGCGAAGCGGATGAGCGGGTAGTCCTTGTTGAGCGAGGTAACGACCACCTCGCCCACCTCGCCCGCCGGCACCGGGTCGCCGGTGCCGGGCCGCACGATCTCGAGGATCAGCCCCTCGTCGAGGATCATGCCGTCGTTGACGGTGCCGTCGGGCAGCGCGCTCTCGTAGGCGAGCAGGCCGATGTCCGCTGTCGCGTACAGCTGCTGCACGCGAATGCCGCGCGCGCGCATCGCCTCGCGCAGCGCGGGCGGCAGGTACTCGGCGCCGACGAGCGCCTTGCGCAGGCTCGAGATGTCCGCCTGCATCTCGCCCGCCTTCTCCACGATCAGCTTGAGAAACGACGGCGTGCCGGCGAAGGCCGTGACGCGCAGGTCGCGGATCGCCGCCACCTGCATCTCGGTCTGCCCGGTGCCGCCCGGCACCACGGTGCAGCCGATGGCGCGCGCGCCGGCCTCGACCATGGAGGCCGCGGGCGTGAAGTGGTAGGAAAAACCGTTGAGCACCAGGTCGCCGGGCCGGAAGCCGGCGGCGTAGAGCGCGCGCGCCGTGCGCCACCAGTCCTTGCCGCGCCCTTCCGGGTCGTAGACGGGGCCGGGCGAGGCGAAGAGCTTGGCGAGCTTGGGCACGGGCGTGGCGTTCAGCCCGCCGAGCGGCGGCAGCGCCCGCTGCAGCTCGGCGAGCACGGACTTGCGCGTCACCGGCAGCCGCGCGAGGGCGGCGCGCGACTTCACGCGCGCCGCGTCGACTTCCGCGAGAATGCGCGCCCAGCCGGGCGCCTTGCGCTTGGCGTGCGCGATCAGGCCGGGCAGCGCCGCCAGGAGCGCCGCTTCGCGCTTGTTCGCCGGGCGCCGCTCCAGCGCGTCGTAGAACGGGCTCAGAGCCAGCGCTTTCTCCGGCGGTAGGACTTCACGTCGCGGAAGCTCTTGCGCCCGCCGGTGGAGAAGCCCAGGTAGAACTCCTTCACGTCCTCGTTCTCGGCGAGGGACTTCCCTTCGCCGTCCATCACCACGCGCCCGTTCTCCAGGATGTAGCCGTAGTTGGCGTACTTGAGCGCGATGTTGGTGTTCTGCTCGGCCAGCAGGAAGCTCACCTTCTCCTTCTGGTTGAGGTCCTTCACGATCTCGAAGATCTCCTCGACCAGCTGCGGCGCGAGGCCCATCGAGGGCTCGTCGAGCAGGATCATGCTCGGCCGCGCCATCAGCGCGCGGCCGATGGCGGTCATCTGCTGCTCGCCTCCGGAGGTGTAGCCGGATTGCGCCTTGCGGCGCTCCTTCAGGCGCGGGAAGTACCGGTACACGCGCTCCAGGTCCTCGCGCAGGTCGGCGTTGCCGCGCGTGTAAGCGCCGGTGAGCAGGTTCTCTTCCACGGTCAGGTGCTGAAAGCAGTGCCGCCCCTCCATCACCTGGCAGATGCCGCGCTTCACGAGCTCCGAGGGGTTCAGCTGGTCGATGCGCTGGCCCTTGAACTCGATCTGGCCCTTGGTGACGTCGCCGCGCTCGGCGCGCAGCAGGTTGGAGATGGACTTGAGCGTGGTGGTCTTGCCGGCGCCGTTGGCGCCGAGCAGCGCCACGATCTGGCCTTCCTGCACCTGCAGGGACACGCCCTTCAGGACGAGGATGACGTGGTCGTAGATGACCTCGACGTTGCTGACCGAGAGGTAGCTCCCGGTCGTGGGCTGCGGCTTCGGCATTGCGGACATTGCGGCTCCGGACGTGAAGAGGGGGAAGGCGTGCCTTCCCCCTCGTGCCCTGCTATCGCATCGCGCTGCTCAGCAATCGCGCGGCTTGATGCCCTTCTCCTTCGCGTACTGCGCCGCCGATTCCTCGATCATCGGGCGCACGATCGACTGGTCGGACGGAATCCAGTCCGACACCACTTTCCACGCCCTGCCGTCCCACTGCATGAACTTTACGGCGCCGCCGCCTTCGTGGTCCTTGCAGGACACCTTGAGCGGCTGCATGAGGTCAGTCGCGCCGAGCTCCTTCAGGCGCTTGGCGTCGAGGTTCAGGTTCTCGATGCCCCACTGCATCTGCTCGCCGGTGATCGGCTTGCCCTTGCCGAACTTGGCCTGCGCCGTACGAATGGCTTCCACCGTGATGATGCCGGCGACGACGCCGCGCGTGTGGTAGATCGAGCCGATGCGGGACTTGTCCGTGAACTCGCCCTTGCCCTTGCCGTAGACGTACTTGAGGATGTCCTTCATCACAGGGTGCTGGGTGCCCGGCAGATTGAACGCCGCAGCGTAGTAGCCCTTGGCCGCGTCGCCCGCCGGAATCACGTCCTCTTCCGCGCCCGACCACCACACGCCGAGCATCTTCTCGCGTGGAAAGCCGGTGCGTGCCGCAGTCTTGATCGCAGTCGGGTTCATTACGCCCCAGCCGCGCAGGATGACCCAGTCGGGCCGGATCTGCCGGATCTGCAGCCACTGCGACTGCTGCTCGTTGCCGGGATGGGGCACCGCGATGTGCGTCACCTGGAAGCCGTATTTCTTTGCCTGCACGTCAAGCACCGGGATCGTTTCCTTGCCGTAGGCCGAGTCGTGATACAGGTTCACGATCTTCTTGCCCTTCAGCTTGTCCATCCCGCCTTCCTTCTGGCCGATGAACTTGATCTTCGCCGTGTTCTGCGACCAGTAGTTCGTGATCAAGGGGAAGATGTAAGGGAACACCCGGCCATCGGAGGCGTCGGTGCGCCCGTAGCCCATGGAGATCACCGGGATCTTGTCCGCGGTCGCCTTCTCGAGGATTGAGTACGTGATGCCGGTCGACAGCGGGTGGACCACGGTAGCGCCGGTCGGGCCCTTGTTCTTCTGGCGCTCGTAGCATTCGACGCCACGCGCATTGTTGTACTCGGTCTCGCACTTGTCCCAGGTAAGCTTGACGCCGTTCACGCCGCCGTCGCGCTCGTTGATCATCATCATGAAATCGATGATGCCGCCGCCGAAACCCGAGCCGCCCGGGGCATATGGTCCGACCCAATAGAAGTTGGCTGGGACGAACTGCTCCTTGGCCTGGGCGAGTGCGGTGCCGCTGAACGCGGACGCCGCCACGAGAGCCACGGCAATGGTCATGCGCTTCATAGGGTCTCCTCCATCCTCTTGTGGGCTCCGTAGATGCGACAGGAGCCTGTTTCAAATAGTGGAACGACGAGTATAGCCAATCTATTCCGAGTGTCTAGTGCGGGAACGGCCACAGGCGCAGCTTCTCCTTGGCGATCTGCCACAGGCGCGCGAGGCCGTGCGGCTCGACGATGAGGAAGAAGATGATCAGCCCCCCGAAGATCATGAGCTCGATGTTGGAAACGATGGCGTGCGAGATGTCCAGCCCGAAGGTGTGCGACAGCGCCCCGAAAAACACGTTGAGGAAGATGGGCAGCAGCGTGATGAACGCCGCCCCGAGGAACGAGCCCAGGATCGAGCCCACGCCGCCGATGATGATCATGAACAGGATCCTGAACGAAAGGTCGAGGGTAAACGCTTCCGGCTCGACCGTTCCCAGGTAGGTATAGGCGTACATTGCCCCCGCCACTCCGCAATAGAACGAGCTGATGGCGAAGGCGAGCAGCTTGGTCTTCATCATCGGAATGCCGATGACGCTCGCCGCCACATCCATGTCGCGCACCGCCATGAAAGCGCGCCCGGTCTCGCTGCGCATCAGGTTTTTCGCCAGAAGGGCAAGTACCGCGACGATGCCGAGCGTGAGCAGATACTTCGACTGCGGCGTGTCGAAGGTGTGGCCCAGGATCTCGATGGTCTGCGCGGTGATCACCCCGGTGGAACTGTTGTTGGTGAACCAGCCGATGCGCTGGATCGCCCACAGCACGAAGAACTGGCAGGCGAGCGTCGCCACCGCCAGGTAGAAGCCCTTGATGCGCAGGCTTGGCAACCCGAACACGATGCCCACCGCGGAGGCGCACAGCCCCGCGAGAATGAAGCTGGGGATGACGCCGAGCCACGGCATGCGCAGCACGAAGTTGTAGGCCATGAACGCGCCCACCGCCATGAACGCGGCCGTGCCGAGCGACAGCTGTCCCGCGTAGCCGGTGAGGATGTTCAGGCCGAGCGCCGCGAGGGCGAAGATGAGGAAGGGCACCAGAATCGCCGACAGCCAGTACTCGTTCGCGAACAGCGGCACGCCGATGAACGCGACGAGCAGCAGCAGCGTGACGGCGATGCGGTCCTGGCGGATGGGGAAGATCTGCTGGTCCGCGGCATAGGTGGACTTGAACTGGCCGGCTTCGCGGTAGAGCATGGCTAGACCCTGTCGATGATCTTCTCGCCGAACAGCCCCTGCGGCCGCACGAGAAGGAAGAGCAAGGCGATCACGTAGGCGAACCACGACTCGATGCCGCCGCCCACCATCGGCCCGAGATACACCTCGGCGAGCTTTTCCGAGGCACCGATGATCAGCCCGCCGACAATGGCGCCGAGGATCGACTCGAAGCCACCGAGGATCAGCACCGGCAGCGCCTTGAGCGCAATGAACGTGAGCGCATACTGCACGCCGTTCCTCGCGCCCCACAGCATGCCCGCGACCAGCGCGACGAAGCCGGCCACCGCCCAGACGATCGCCCAGATGTTCTTGAGCGGAATCCCCACCGCGAGCGCCGCCTGGTGATCGTCGGCCACTGCGCGCAGCGCGCGACCCACGCGCGTGTACTGGAAGAACAGCGCGAGCGCGGCCACCAGGACCGCAGCGACGCCCGAGGCGATGAGGTCGAACTGGCTGATGAACATGCCGGTCGAATCCGCCAGCCACTGCATCGGCACGTCCGCAATGCCCAGCTCCAAGCCGTGCGGCTGCGAACCCCACACCGCCTGCGACAGGCCCTCGAGCACGAAGGTGAGGCCGATGGTCGCCATGAACAGCGTGATCGGCGGCTGGTTGACGAGCGGCCGCAGCACGACCCTCTCGATCGCCATGCCCAGCACCACCATCACCGCCAGCGTCACGCCGAGCGCCAGCCAGAAATTCACGCCGCGCTCGAGCAGCGACACGAAGGTGAGCGCCGCGAGGAACACCATTGCCCCCTGCGCGAAGTTGAACACGCCCGAGGCCTTGTAGATCAGCACGAACCCGAGCGCGACGAGCGAGTACATCACGCCCGCGAGCAGCCCGCCGATCAGCACCTCGAAGAAAAACGAGACATTCATCTCAGTGCGCCACTCCCAGATACGCGTCGATCACGGCCTGGTTGCCGCGGATCTCCTCGGGCGTGCCATCGCCGATCTTGCGCCCGTAGTCGAGCACCACCACGCGATCCGAGATGTCCATCACCACGCCCATGTCGTGCTCGATCAGCACGATGGTGGTGCCGTACTGGTCGTTCACGTCCAGCACGAAGCGGCACATGTCCTGCTTCTCCTCCATGTTCATGCCCGCCATCGGCTCGTCGAGCAAGAGCAGCCGCGGCTCGGCGGCGAGCGCGCGCGCGAGTTCCACGCGCTTCTGCAGCCCGTAGGGCAGGCGCCCGACGGGCGTCTTCCTGATGTGCTGGATCTCCATGAAGTCGATGATCTCCTCCACCGCGCGCCGGTGCTTGAGCTCCTCGCGCCGCGCGCGGCCGATCCAGATCGCCTGCTCGAGGAAGCTCGCGCGCATCTTGAGGTTGCGCCCGGTCATGATGTTGTCCAGCACCGTCATGCCCTTGAACAGCGCGATGTTCTGGAAGGTGCGCGCGATGCCGAGCGCCGCGGCCTCGTGCGAGTCCATGTCGCTGAATTCCTTCCATGCGCCGTTCGCGCGCAGGCGGATGGTGCCCTGCTGCGGGTGGTACACGCCGTTGATGACGTTCAGCATCGAGGACTTGCCCGCGCCGTTCGGCCCGATGATGGCCCGCACCTCGTGCTCGCGCACGTCGAACGAGACGTCCTGCAGTGCCTTCACGCCGCCGAAGGAAAGCGACACCTTCTCCACCGAGAGGACGGTCTCGCCGATGCGTGCCTCGCGGCTCATGCGGCGCGCTTGGCCGCGTCGGCGCGGAAGGTCTTCGCGTCGTGGATCCTGAGGTCCGCCGAGATCGTCCCGGTGCGCCCGTCCTCGTACTTCACCTGCGCCTCGACGTGCACGCTCTGCTTGCCGGCGTACAGGGCGTCCACCAGCGTCGCGTACTTCTGCGCGACGAAGCCGCGGCGCACCTTGCGCGTGCGCGTCAGCTCCTCGTCGTCGGCATCCAGCACCTTGTGCAGGATCAGGAAGCGGTGGATCTGCGAGTTGGCGATCTCCGGCTCCTGCGCGAGGTCGGCGTTCACCTGCTCGACGCACTCGCGCACCAGCTCGTACACCTCGTCGCGCGAGGCAAGGTCGACGTAGCCCGAATAGGGCATGTTGCGCTTCTCGGCCCAGTTGCCCACGGCCTCGGCGTCGATGTTGATGAAGGCGCACACGCGATCGCGCCCCTGGCCGAAGGCCACTGCCTCCTGGATGTAGGGAAAGAACTTGAGCTTGTTCTCGAGGTACTTGGGCGCGAACAGCGTCCCGTCGGCGAGCTGGCCGACGTCCTTCACGCGATCGATGATCTTCAGGTGGCCGTCGGGATCGAAGTAGCCCGCGTCGCCGGTGTGGAACCAGCCCTCCTGGTCCTTCGCCTCCAGTGTCGCCTGCGGATTCTTATAGTACTCCTTGAACAGGCCAGGCGAGCGGATGAGGAGCTCGCGCTCGGGCGTGAACTTCAGCTCCACGCCGGGCACCGCCGGGCCGACGGTGTCGGGCTTCACCTGGCCGTTGGGCTGCACGCACACGAACACGCTCGTCTCGGTGGAGCCGTAGAGCTGCTTGAGATTGATGCCGAGCGAGCGGTAGAACTTGAACAGGTCCGGGCCGATCGCCTCGCCCGCGGTGTAGGCCACGCGCACGCGGCTCATGCCGAGGACGTTCCTCAGCGGCCCGTAGACCAGCAGGTCGCCGAGCCAGTACAGCAGCCGGTCGAGCGCGCTCACCCGCTTGCCGTCGAGGAGCATGCCGCCCACGCGCCGCGCCACGCCCATGAACTTGCGGTACAGCCAGCGCTTCACCGCGCCCGCGTCCTCCATGCGGATCGACACCTGCGTGAGCAGCGCCTCCAGCACGCGCGGCGGCGCAAAGTAGTAGGTGGGCCCGATCTCGCGCATGTCGGTCATCACCGTCTCGGCCGACTCCGGGCAGCAGATGCAGTAGCCGGTGACGAAGGGCTGTGCGTAGGAAAAGATGTTCTGCCCGATCCAGGCGGGAGGCAGATAGGCGAGCACGACGTCGCGATCGGACAGGCCCTCCATCTCGGCGGCGGCCCTGGCGCGGTCGATGAGCGCGTGGTGGGTGAGCACGACGCCTTTCGGCGTGCCGGTCGTGCCGGAAGTAAAGAACATGGCCGCCGCATCCTCGCCGCGGCCCTTCTCAATCTCCGCCTCGAGAAACGCCGGGTCGCGGCGCCAGGCCGCGCGCCCCAGCTCGAGCAGGGCGTCGTAGGCCTCGAGCCCCGGCTGCGCGTAGTAGCGCAGGCCGCGCGGATCGTCGTAGTAGATGTGCTCGAGCGTCGGGCACTTCGGCAGGATCTCGAGCAGCTTGTCGACCTGCTCCTGGTCCTCGGCGAGCGCATGCGCGATCTCGGCGTTCTGGATGGGGAACGCCATTTCCGCGGCCGCCGCGTCCTGGTAGAGCGGCACCGGAATCGCGCCCAGGCACTGCGCGGCGCACATCGCGGCGTAGATGCGCGGCCGGTTGTCGCCGACCAGCGCCATGTGCTCGCCGCGCTTCAGGCCCCGCTCGGCGAGCCCGCAGGCGAGCGCGCGCACCTCGTCGGCGAACTCGTGCCAGGTCCAGGTCTGCCAGATGCCCAGGTCCTTCTCGCGGATCGCGGGCAGCGCGCCGCGCGCCCGCGCGTGGTGCAGCAGGAGCTTGGGAAACGTGTCGAGCGACCCGATGCCGGCTTTCATCGAGGCAGTTCCTCCTCCAAGGACCGGGGGATTCTTACACAGAAATCAGCCCTCTTGCAGTGCAACGAGCGCCTCGGCACCGCCTAGAATTCGCCATCCGTGCGCAGGGTCTTCACCGTGCTCGCAACGCTCGTCGCATGCTCCGCCAGCCCGGCGGCCCTCGCGGGCGTCGAGTATCGCGTCGAGGTGGAGGCGCCCGAGGAGCTCGCCGCGCCCCTGCGCCAGGGGCTGGGCCTCGTGCGCTGGCGCGAGGACACGGACGTGACGCCCGAGCAATTGCGCGGCCTGGCCGACGAGGCCGTGCGCGAAGCGCGTGCACTGGCCGCCGCCGAAGGCTATTTCTCCGCCGAGGCGCGCGTCGAGATCGACGAAAGCTCCAGCCCGTGGCGCGTCATCGTGCGCCTCGTGCCCGGCGAGCGCACGCTCGTCGCCGAGGTGGAGTTGCGCGTCGTCGGGCCCGCCGCGGATGACGCCGAGGCGCGCGGGCGCATCGCCGCGCTGGCCAAGGACTGGTCCCTGCCGCGCGGCCAGCCATTCCGGCAGGAGGACTGGGAAGCGGCCAAGCGCGGCGCCGCGCGGGGGCTTGCCAGCTGGCGCTATGCCGCAGCGCGCGTCGCCTCGAGCGAAGCGCGCATCGATCCGGTGGCCCGCGAGGCGCGGCTGAGCATAGTGCTCGACAGCGGGCCGCCGTACCGCTTCGGCCCGCTCGTCGTGCTCGGCGCGCGGCGCTACGAGCCGGCGCTCGTCGAAAACATGAGCCCGGTCCGCCCGGGCGAGGACTACGACCGCGAGCAGCTCATCGTCTATCAGCGCCGGTTGGCCGAAACCGGCTATTTCGCCAGCGCGCGCGCGGAGATCGACGCGCAGGCGCCCGATCCCGCCGCCGCGCCGCTGCGCGTGGCGGTGGTCGAGGCGCCGTCCAAGCAGTTCGAGGCAGGCATCAGCTACAACACCGACGTGCGCGCGCGCCTGCAGCTGCGCTACAGCGACCACGATCTCGCCGAGTCCGCCTGGCGGATGCGCAGCGCGCTTTCGCTCGACAACCAGATCCGGGAGGTGCAGCTCGACTTCGACTCGCCGCCGCGCGACCAAGGGCGCTTCAACAACTGGTTCGGGCGCGCCAGCGACAAGGACATCCAGAACGAGCTCGCGCGCACGTTCTCGCTCGGCGTGGCGCACAACTTCGGCACCGACGTGGCGCCCTCGGCGGCCATCCTGTCCTGGACGCTCGAGGAGCAGCAGGCCGGCTCGGCCCCCGCAGATACGCGCTACGCCGTATATCTCGGCTACCGGCGCACCTTCCGCCGCACCGACGAGGTCATCGCGCCGCGCTCGGGCTACTTCGGCAGCATCGACGTGGGCGGCGCGCCTGACGCGCTCGCCTCGCAGGACTTCCTGCGCCTGGTGCTCGAGGGCTCGATGTTCTTCCCCGCGGGCCGCAAGGGCGACCTTGCGCTGCGCGCGCGCGCCGGCCGCGTGCTGTCGGACGAGCGCACGGGCATTCCGACGCCGTTCCTGTTCCGTACCGGCGGCGACCAGACGGTGCGTGGCTACGCGTTCGAGAGCCTGGGGGTGCGCGAGGGCGATGCAATCGTGGGCGGTCGGCGCCTGTTCGTCGCCAGCGCCGAGTACACGCATTGGCTGGGCGAGAGCTGGGGCGTGGCCGCGTTCATCGACGCCGGGAACGCGTGGGATACCGGCCAGCCTTTCGAGGCGGCGATCGGCTACGGGCTGGGCGCGCGCCTGCGGACGCCGATCGGCCCTGCGCGGCTCGACGTCGCCTACGGCAAGGAAACGGACGAGTACCGGCTGCACGTGTCGATCGGCTACGTATTCCGATGAAGCGCCGTCTGCGCATCCTCATGCTGCTCGCTGCGCTCGCGGCGAGCACCTCGCTCGCCGGCCTGGCGTGGCTGCTCGGCACCGAGTCCGGGCTGCACTGGGCGATGGAGCGCGCCGGTGCCGCCACCGGCGGCAAGTTGACGTTCGAGGGCGCGAGCGGCACGCTCGGCGCAGGGGTAACGCTCGTCCGCGTGGCGTACGCCGATGCCGGCCTGCGCGTAGAAGCTACGCGCGTGGCCGCACGCGCGCGCGTCCTGCCTTTGTTGCGCGGACACATCGGCATCGAGCCGCTCACGGTGGAATCGCTGCGGGTGGCGCTCGAAGACGGCACCCGCACTGCCGCGCCAGCGCCCGCCGCGCTGCCCGTCGGGCTGCGGCTCGGCGAGGTGCGCATCGCGCGCTTCGAGCTTCACGTGGCCGGCCAGACCCATCGTCTGCAGAGCGTGCACTTCTCGCACGCAGCGATCGGGCCACGCACGCTTCAGCTGGGCGGATCCTTCGTGCGTCCGGATGCGCGCTTCCCGATTACCGTAGAGCTCACGCTGCGCGGCACGCTGCGGCGTTTCGAGGCAGCCGTCTCCGGCACTGTGGCCGGCATTCCGGCGCAGGCGAAGCTCGCGCTGGAGCCGCAGCACCGGCAACCGCTGCGCGCGCTCGAGGCGCGCGCCGGCCCGGCCGACCCGGCGAAGCTGCGCGCCGACCTGCCGCACGGCACGGTGTCTGCGCTACTGCTCGCCCGCGCGACCGACGGTGGCTACGCGGGCGAGCTCTCGCTGACGAATTCCGCGCCGGCCGCGCTCGACGCCGGCGGCGTGCCGCTCACGTCCGCCCGCACGCATTTCGCGAGCCGCGGCCTGGAGCGCGCGCGGCTCACGCAGCTGCGGCTGAAGCTCGGCGAGGAGACGACGCTGGAGGGCCAGGGCGAGGTCGACGCCGAGAGATTGCGCGCATTGCTCACCGTGCGCGGCCTGGACATGCGCGCCCTGCGTTCCAGCCTGCGTCGCACCCGCCTCGATGGCAAGCTGGATCTGGACCTGGGACGAGAAAATCAGGCGGTGCGCGGCGCGCTCGCCGAAAAGGACATCCTGGTAGAGGCCGACGTGCTGCGCGACGGTGAGCTGGTCGAGGTGCGCGAGCTGCACGCGCGCGCGGCAGGCGGCGAGGCGCGCGGCTCCGGGCGCATTCGCCTGGCCAAGCGCATCGGCGTGCAGGCCAACTTGCGTGTGGAGCGCTTCGATCCCGCCGCGTTCGGCGACTTTCCGCAGGGCGCGATCAGCGGCCGCCTCGAGGTGGACGGCCTGCTCGGCGACGCGCCGCAAGCGCAGGCGCGCTGGACGATCGAGCCGAGCACGCTCGCCGGCCGGCCGCTCGAGTCGCGCGGCCGGGCGCGCTTCGCGCCCGACCGCGTGACGCAGGTGCAGGCCGAGGCGCGCTACGGGCCCGCGCGACTCGGTGCCCGCGGCGCCTTCGGCAAGGCGGGCGATGCGCTGGACGTCACGCTCGACGTGCAGCGGCTGGAAGACGTCGATGCCGACTTGCGCGGTGCGCTGCGTGCGCAGGGCACGCTGAGCGGCACCTGGGCGGAGCCCGTGCTGCGCGCGCAGGCGAGGGTGCCGGCGCTGCGCCTGCCGGGAGACGACAAGTCGCGCGCGGCGCACGTCACGGTCGAAGGCACGCAGGCGCAGCACACGGCCCTTCTGCGGCTCGAGGCACCCGGCTCGCACTTTCGCGCGCGCCTCGCCGGCGGCTGGCACGGCGAGCGCGGCTGGCAGGGTGAGGTCGCCGAACTGGAGAACGAGGGCACCTATCCCCTGCGCCTGCTCGCCGCCGCGCCGCTCGAGCTCGCGCGCGAGCGCGTCAGCCTCGGCAAGCTCGAAGCGCAGGTGGCCAACGGTCGACTGCTGGTGCACGAGGCGCGCTGGTCGCCCGGCCGCCTGACGACGCGCGGCGAGGCGCGGGGCTTGCCGGCGGCGTGGATCGCGCTCCTCTTCGGCGAGGCTGAGCACGTGCGCTCGACGATGCTGCTCGATGGCCAGTGGCAGCTCGACGCGGCGGCCGCGCCGCTCGGCACCGTGCACCTGCGGCGCGCGAGCGGCGACCTAGACCTGCGCGCCGGCGGAGAAGCGGTGGCGCTGGAGATCTCGTCAGCCGAGCTCGATGCCCGATTCGCCGACAACGGCCTGACCATCACGGCGCGCGCCCGCTCCCGCTTCGGCGAGCTGGCGCTCGAGGGCGGCATCGGCCTGGCGCCTGACCGGCCCGCCGCCGGCTACGGTACCCGTTCGCCGCTCGCCCTGCGCGCGCGCATCGAGTCCGCGAGCTTGCGCTCCATCGCGCAGCCCTTCATCACCCAGGCGCGCATCGACGGCCGCCTCGCCGCGCAGCTCGGCATCGACGGCACGCTCGGCGAGCCCCGGATCCAGGGAGAACTGCGCGCAACCGCCGTCAGGTTCGAGATTCCCGCTTACGGCGTGCAGCTGACGGACGGGCAGCTGGACGCCCGGCTGGAGGGGGGCCGCATTCGCATCGCGTCCCTGTCCATCCGGGGAGGCGACGGCGAGTTCGCGGCCTCCGGCAGCCTGTCGCTCGACCCCGCCGCCGGCGGTGCCAGGCTCGGCTGGACGGCGCGCGAGTTCGGCGTGCTGAGCCGTCGCGACCGTCGCCTGACCGTTTCCGGGGCCGGCGAGGTGGCCTTCGACGGCAAGCGCGTGCTGCTGACCGGCGAGCTGCGCGCGGATCGCGGCTACCTGCTCATCGCCGATGACAGTCTGCCGCGGCCAGGCGAGGACGTGGTCATCGTCGGCCAGGCGCCGAAGCCGGAGCCAGGCGGACCGACGGTGCCCCTCGCGCTCGACGTGCAGCTCGATCTGGGCGCTGACCTCGCGATCGAGTCCCAGACCATGGTCGGCAAGCTCGCCGGGCGGCTGCGGGTGGCCAATGCGGAGGACGGCCGCTTGCGCGTCTACGGGCGCCTGCGCGCCGTGAACGCGATCTTCTATGCCTACGGCCAGCGCCTGCTGGTCGACCCCGGCGAGCTGATCTTCGACGGGCCGCTGGACGACCCGGCGCTCGCCATCACGGCGTGGCGGCGCAACCAGGCCGTGGAAGCCGGCGTGCAGATCAGCGGCAACCTGAAGGCGCCGCGCGTGCAGCTCGTGTCCAATCCGCCGGTGGGGGAGTCCGAGCGGCTGTCCTGGCTGGTGCTGGGCCGCGCGCCGGGCGAAGCGTCGCGGGCGGATCTCGGCCTGCTGCAGGCCGCGGCGGGCGCCCTGCTCACGCGCGGCAGCGCCCTGCCGGCCGACCGGCGCATCGCCCGAGCGTTCGGCTTCGACGAGCTCACGCTGCGCGGCGGTGGGGAACTGGAGAGCAGCGTGGTGGCGGTCGGCAAGCGCGTTTCCGACCGCGCATACGTGAGCTACGAGCAGGGGCTGGGCGCCGTGACCACGAGCCTGGTCAAGCTGGACTACGCGCTCGGGCCCCGCTGGTCGGTGCGCGGCGAGGCGGGAACGTCGAGCGGCGCGGGCCTGTTCTACCGTTTCGCCTGGGACTAGGGGCGACGCGCTAGACTTGCGCGCCATGCACGGCACCGAGCACTGGACGACGAAAGGCGGCGTCCGGCTTTTCCTGTGGCGCAAGACGCCCGCCGCGCCCGGGGCGCGCCACGGCACGATTCTCTTCGTGCACGGCTCGTCGATGGCCTCGCAGCCGACCTTCGACCTGCATGTGCCGGGCCGGCCGCATTCCTCGGTGATGGAGTGGTTCGCGGCGCGAGGGTTCGATGCCTGGTGCATGGACAACGAGGGCTACGGGCGCTCGGACAAGTCGCGCCCCATCAATTGCGACATCGCCAACGGCGCCGACGATCTGGCCGCCGGCAGCGAGTACGTGCTGCGCGCGAGCGGCGCCGACAGGCTCCTGGTGTACGGCATCAGCTCGGGCGCGCTGAAGGCCGCCGTGTTCGCCGAGCGCCATCCCGAGCGCGTGGCGCGCCTGGCGCTCGATGCGTTCGTGTGGACGGGAGCGGGCAGCCCGACGCTTGCCGAGCGCCGCAAGAAGCTCCCAGAGTTCCAGTCGAAGAACCGCCGGCCGATCGACCGCAAGTTCGTGCGCAGCATCTTCGAGCGCGACCACCCCGGCACCGCCGACCAGGCGACCATCGAAGCGTTCGCCGACGCGATCCTCGCGCTCGACGACTCGGTGCCCACCGGCACCTACGTGGACATGTGCTCGAAGCTGCCGCTCGTCGACCCGGCGAAGATCATGGTGCCGACGCTCATCCTGCGCGGCCAGTACGACGGCATCGCCGGCGTGGACGACCTGCTGGAGTTCTTCAAGCGCCTGCCGAACGCCGACAAGCAGTTCTCGGTGATGGCCGGCATCTCGCATGCGAGCTTCCAGCAGAAGAACTACCTCACGGTGTACCACCTGCTGCACGCGTTCTTCACGCAACCCAAGCCGGAGTACCTCGGATGAAGCGACTCGCCCTCATCGTCGCCGCGCTGCTCTGCTCGCTGCAGGCTGCGGCCCAGTCCTGGCCGGCCAAGCCGGTGCGCATCGTCGTGCCGCTGGGCGCCGGCGGCTTCGCCGACGTGCCGGCGCGTATCCTCGCGCCGCAGCTCGGCGCGCAGCTCAATGGCGCCTTCGTGGTCGAGAATCGCCCGGGGGCGGGCAGCACGATCGGGGCCGATTTCGTCGCGAAATCGGAGCCCGACGGCTATACGTGGCTGTTCACCGCGACGCCGCACGTCATCAGCGCGTGGCTGTACAAATCGCTGAAGTACGACTCCCTCGCGTCGTTCGCGCCAGTGGCGCGCGTCGCCGCCGGCCCGTACGTGCTGGTCGTTCACCCGGACCTGGGCGCGAGCTCGGTCGCCGAGCTCATCGCCGCCGCCAAGGCCGCACCCGGCAAGATCGACTACGCGAGCTCGGGCAACGGCAGTGCGCAGCACCTGGTCACGGCGCTCTTCGCGGACGCCGCGGGCATCGAGCTGAACCACGTCCCGTACAAGGGCAGCGGCCAGGCGATGCAGGACGTGCTCGGCGGCCGGGTCAAGGTGCACTTCGCGGGCGTGCCGAACGTGATCAACCACGTGCGCGCGGGCAAGCTGAAGGCGCTCGGCGTCACTACCACGCAGCGCTGGCCCGACCTGCCCGAGGTGCCGGCGATCGCCGAGGCGGGCGTCGCGGGATTCGAGGCGACGCTGTGGCTGTGCATGCTGGCGCCCGCGGGCACGCCGGATGCGATCGTGCAGCGCGTCTCGGCCGCGCTCGACAAGGCGATGCAGGATCCCGAGGTGCTCAAGCAGCTGCGCGTGGCGGGAATCTCGCCGAGCTACCTCGGCCCGCAGGCCTTTGGCGCCTTCATGCGCTCGGAGCACGAGCGCTGGGGCCGCGTGGTGAAGCAGACCGGCGCGACGATCAATTGAACGCCGCGCCGCACGGCGCGGCGATTACGTCAGCTTGCGTAGTACATGCCGGCGGTTGCGCGTGTACGGGCGCACCTGCGAAGGCCAGCGGCCCTTCTCCACGGCCTTCGCCCAGGCGTCGCTGACCAGCACCTCGGCGCTCTCCAGCTCGTAGTACGCGCTGTAGCGCGGCTCGCCCTCGGCGACGATGGTCTTCTTCTCGCCGCCGATCGACATGGTGAGCGGCACGCTCACCGCGCGGCGCACCGAGAGTACGCCCGGCACCTTGAGCAGCTCCGGCACGTGCTCGGTGTCGTAGACCTCGTTGAACAGCGCCTCCTTCTCCGGATCGACGTCCATGCTGGCGATGAACAGGAACCTTGCCTTGGCCATGCTTCTCTCTCCTGAAAGTTGACGCTAGAGTAACGGGAACGCGCTGAGCACGCCGGGCTCGCTCACCGCGGGTGCCGCCGCGATGTGCGCGGGCGTCAGATCGGCGTAAGACGCCGCGCCGAGCAGGCCGAGGCACACGCGCACCTCCTCCTCGAGGATCTCCAGGGTGCGCACCAGCCCCGCCACGCCGTCCGCGGCGAGCCCCAGGCAGGCGAGCCTGCCCAGGCCGATGCAGGTCGCGCCAAGCGCGATGCCCTTCACGACGTCGGAGCCGCGCATGAAGCCGCCGTCCACCCACACCTGGGCGCGTCCCGCGACCGCCCGCACCACTTCCGGCAGCACCGCCGCGCTGCCCAGCGCATGGTCCAGCTGGCGCCCGCCATGGTTGGAGACGTACACCACGTCCACCCCGTGCCGTACGGCGATCTCCGCGTCCTCGGCGGTGGCGATGCCCTTGAGGACGAGCGGCAGATCGTGCCGGTCCTTGTAGCGCTTCACCTCGTCCCAGGAAAGCGCGGCCTGGAACTGCATGCCGGCGGCCGCGCCCGCGCGCCAGGGCTTGACGAAGCGTCCGGCGAGGTCGCGCTCGCGCCGGCTGTACATCGCGCTGTCCACGGTCAGGCAGAAAGCGCGATAGCCGTGGTCCTTCGCGCGGCGCACATGGTCGTCGACCCAGGCCGCGTCGCCGCGCACGTAGAGCTGGAAGAGGCGCAGGTTGTCCGCGGCGGCCGCCGCGGTCGCCTCGAGGCCCGGCTGGCACACCGAGGAGAGCATCTGCGGCACGCCGAAGGCGGCCGCAGCGCGCGCGGCAGCGGCCGCGCCGCCCTCGACGAACGACTCCACCCCGCCCACCGGCGCGATCAGCACCGGCAGGCGCACGCGCGCGCCGAGGAACACGCTGCCCGCATCGACGTGGCGCATGTCGCGCAGCACCCGCGGGCGGAAGCCGAGCGCATCGAGCGCGTGCCGGTTGCGGCGCACGGTGGTCTCGGTCTCGGTGCCGCCGACGAGGTAGCTCCACGGACCGGGCGCGAGGTTGCGCCGCGCCGCGGCGGCGATCTCGTGCAGCGTGAGGTACTTGTCCCGCATGCGTTCATCCATCGGTCCGCCTTGCGCTGCAGTTAAACTTCCCGTCCATGCGATTCGACGCCATCCGCGTCGGCAGCCACCCGCCCGAGGACGTCAACGTCATCGTCGAGGTCCCGGTGGGCGGCGAGCCGATCAAGTACGAGATCGACGAGGCCTCCGGCGCGCTGGTGGTCGACCGCTTTCTCTACACCCCGATGCGCTATCCGGGCAACTACGGTTTCGTTCCCCACACGCTGTGCGGCGACGGCGACCCGCTCGATGTGCTGATCGCCAATACGCGCGCGCTCGTGCCCGGCTCGGTCATCAACTGCCGGCCCGTGGGCGTGCTGGTGATGGAGGACGAGTCGGGCATGGACGAGAAGCTGATCGCCGTGCCGAGCAGCCACGTCACCCGGCGCTATGACGGCGTGCAGACGGTGGCCGACCTGCCCGAGATCACGCGCAGCCAGATCGAGCATTTCTTCCAGCACTACAAGGATCTCGAGCCGGGCAAGTGGGTCAGGATCGTGCGCTGGGGCGACGCCGCGAGCGCGCGCGCGATCGTGCTCGAGGCCATGCGGCGCGCGTGACGATTCCCGTCCCCTTTTGCGGCGCGAGCGCCGTCGTGCGTCCCGAGTGGATCGACTACAACGGCCACATGAACGTGGGCTACTACCACGTCGCCTTCGACGTCGCGGCCGAGGACTTCTTCCAGTTCCTCGGCTTCACGCCCGAGTTCCGCCGCGCGCACCGCGTCACCACCTTTGCGCTCGAGTCGCACCTGAACTTCCTGCGCGAAGTGAAGGAAGGCGACGCGCTGAGGTTCGAAGCGCGCCTGCTCGACCACGATGCCAAGCGCATCCACTTCTACCAGGAGATGTTCCACGCCGACGGGGGCTTCCTCGCCGCCTCGTGCGAGTCGCTGAGCGCCTGCGTCAGCCTGGAGACGCGGCGCACCGCGCCCATGCCCGCCCCGCTGCTCGAGCGGCTGGCGGGCGTGCAGGCGGCACACGGCTCGCTTGCGCGCCCGTGGCAGGTCGGCCACGTGATCTGCGCCCGCCCGCCGCGTTAGCGCCGGCCGAGTGTGGGCTGCGTCACACTTTAGCCTGCGCTGTACCAATGCGCAGATGCTGACCGCCGTCAGCGTGCAGACGAGGTTACCCCGCGCAAGCTTCCGCGCGACGCGCGTACAGCGGCGACGCGAAGCGCAGCGCTGCCGCAGGCGGCGCAGGGAAGCTCCCGAACCGCGCCGACGTGCCGCCCGCAAAGCCCCACAGCAGCCGGAACACGACCAGCACGAGAATCGCATAGCCCGAGGCGAGGTGCCAGTCGATCAGCTTCTCACCGAGCCTGCCGCTCACGATCTGGAAGGCAACCAGCGCCACCAGCGACCAGTGCACCATGCGCACGGGCAGATCCCAGGCCTTGACCGCGACCAGCTTGTCGCCGTCGATCGCCGTGAGTTGCGGCAACACAGGTGACGTATAGTGACGGCAACGCCAACAGGGACCGAGATGCGAGCTCGCCGCACTTTGGCCGCATGCGCGCTGGCTTTGGCCGGTGCCGCCGCGCTGCCCGGCTGCGCGCTCCTGGATGCCCAGGGAGACATCGAGTCGGTCGGGCAGACCACGACAATCGTCGGCACGGTCGCCACGCCCCAGGCTGCACATTTTCCGGTGATCGTCGGGTTGATCCGTGACGATGGCGGCCCCAAGTCGTTCACGTCGTACTACCTGAGGCGCGGCGAGGGGCCGTTCCGATTTCAGCAGGGCGCGGGGCGCTACCACGTGTTCGCGTTCGAGGACCGGAACGAGAACCTGCACTACGACGAGGGCGAGCTCGCCTACTACGCGGGCGGGCGCGGCACGCCCGTGGCCGTCGCGGCCGGAAAGACGATCGACGTGGGTCGCCTCGACCTGCGCGTGGCGGTGCCCGAGGGCCTCGCGGAGGTGCGCGCGATCGTCAAGCGCGATCTCGCCGGAAGCCCCGAGCTCTCGCGCGTGCATCGCGGATCCCTGGCTGCCTGGAACGATCCGCGCTTCACGCCGGCGGCCGGCACCGAGGGCATGTGGACGCCTTACGAAGCGCTCAAGAAGTACGGCGCCGGCATGTTCTTCTTCGAGCCCTACGACCCAGCGCGCGTGCCGGTGGTGTTCGTGCATGGCATCAACGGCACCGCGCTCGACTTCAAGCCCATCATCGACGGGCTCGACCGCCAGCGCTTTCAGGCCTGGGTGTTCCAGTACCCCTCGGGATTCCGCCTCGAGCTGCTCAGCGCATGGCTCGCCAGCATCCTCGAGGAACTGCAGATCCGCTATCGCGTATCCCAGTACGCCATCGTCGCGCACAGCATGGGCGGGCTCGTCTCGCGAGGCGCGGTGAACCGCATCGTGGCGCAGGGCGGCGCGCAGCCGATCGCGCTGTACGTCACCATCTCGACGCCCTGGGAGGGACATGAGGCGGCTGAAATGGGCACGCGGTTCTCTCCCGTGGTGCTGCCCGTGTGGCTGGACATGTCGCCCGGCAGCCCGTACTTGAAGGAGCTGTTCCGCAGTCCGCTGCCCGATACCCAGCCCTACTACCTGTTCTTCGGCTACCGCGGCGGCTCGGGTACCGACGGCACGGTTTCGCTGAGGAGCATGCTCGACCTCGCCGCCCAGGACCGGGCGTTGCGCGTCGCGGGCCTGCCCGAGGATCACGACAGCATCCTCAAGAGCCCCCTGATGATCGAGCGCCTGAACGCGCTGCTCGACCGGTACGCCGCGCCGCGTGCGGCCTCGGCGAATCGCCGTTGAGTCGACGGCAGATGGCCGCGTCCAGGGTCGACAGCCGGGTCAGCGCGATCGAGACGCTTGCCTGCGACGCCGGCTGGCGCAACTACTACTACGTCAAGCTGACGACCGATGACGGGCTCGTCGGCTGGAGCGAGTTCGACGAGGGCTTCGGCGCGCCCGGCGTGGGCGCCGCCATTCAAAAGCTCGCGACCCGCGTCGTCGGACAGCCGGTGGGCGACCACGAGCGTGTCTATGCCGAGCTCTATGCGCTCACGCGCCCGGCCGCGGGCGGCGTGGTGGCGCTCGCCATGGGCGCGATCGAGAACGCGATGCTCGACGCCAAGGCGAAGGCGCTCGGCGTGCCGTGCTACGCGCTGCTCGGCGGGCGCATGCGCGAGCGCATCCGCGTGTACTGGTCGCACTGCGCCACGTGGCGCATCAACCATCCGGCGTTCTACAAGCCCGCGATCACCGACCTCGACGGGGTCAAGGCGATCGGCCGCGAGGTGCGCGAGAAGGGCTTCACGGCCTGCAAGACCAATATCTTCCTCTACGACGCGCAGAAGAGGAACCCGCAGGGCTGGCGCCCCGGGTTCGCCTCGCCCTTCTACCCGGAGCTGAACGTCGACAAGGCCGTGCTGCGCAACCTCTGCATGCACCTGGAAGCGCTGCGCGACGGCGCGGGCCCGGACGTCGACCTGCTGCTCGACCTCAACTTCCACGCCAAGACCGAGGGATTCCTCAGGATCCTGCGCGCGATCCGCGAGTTCGACATGTTCTGGGTCGAGATCGACAGCTACTCGCCCGAGGCGCTCGCCTACCTCCGTAGTCACAGCCCGCACCCGGTCTCCTCGTGCGAGACGCTGCTCGGGCTGCGCGAGTTCCTGCCGTACTTCCGCGCGCAGGCGATGGACGTGGCGATCGTGGACACGCCCTGGAACGGCGTGTGGCAGTCGATGAAGATCGCGAACGTCGCCGAGGCGCACGAGGTGAACGTCGCGCCGCACAACTTCTACGGCCACCTGTGCACCATGATGAACGCGCACTTCGCGGCCGCGGTGCCGAACCTGCGCATCATGGAGACCGACATCGACCGGATCGAATGGGACGACGCGCTGGTCACGCACGCGCCGGTCTACGACCAGGGCGAGCTCGTCATGCCGGCGCGTCCCGGCTGGGGGACCGAGCCGGTGGAGGAGGCGATCCGCGCGCGGCCGCCTAAGGAAAAGGCGGGACTGTTTTCCTATGGAATGAAGAAGCGCTGACCCGTCCCGTCGCATGCTGCTGCGGTACTGCCCGCCCACATCGCGCATCGCCGACGGCTAGGCGCGCGCGGCCTCCCGGGACTGCGGCGGCGGGCAGGTGCAGGTGAAATTGCGGTCGCCGTAGACCTGGTCAACGCGCTTGACCGGCGGCCAGTACTTGAAGGCGCGCAGCGCCGGCAGCGGATAGGCCGCCACCTCGCGCGAATACGGGTGCGGCCAGTCTCCCGCGAGCTCCTCGGCGGTGTGCGGCGCGTTGCGCAGGGGGTTGTCCTTCGCATCCCACTCGCCGCGCCGGATGCGCTCCAGCTCGCCGCGGATCGCGATCATCGCCTCGCAAAAACGGTCGAGCTCGCCCTTCGACTCGCTCTCGG
>Ga0224505_10000360_pt1 | contig 31502 bp, 26 predicted proteins | sample SF_Jan12_sed_USG_FD_169102 | JGI IMG/M metagenome (GOLD analysis project Ga0224505, IMG submission 169102) | Sediment microbial communities from San Francisco Bay, California, United States - SF_Jan12_sed_USGS_4_1 | ecosystem: Environmental > Aquatic > Marine > Sediment | place: USA: California... | reverse complement strand
AAGCCGACCTTCGTGCGGGTCAGGAACTCGACCATCGCCTGATCGCTCGAGGAGCCCGGCACCTCCGCGTCGTAGCTGAAGCCCCACCGGGGATCGATGAACCGGTCCTGGATCGCGATGATCTCGGCATAGGTCGTCGGTGCCCCGGCCGACCATCGCAGGGCGAGGGTCTCGATCTCGCGAGGCAGATCGTCGGGCGTCGCCGTGTAGCGCACGGTCTCCTCGGTGGCCACGATCGATTCCGCGCGCAGCTGGTCCGGGGTCGGCTGTACGACGTCGGCCACCGCCGTGTAGGTCACGCCCGGGCCGACGCCGCTCTCCAGCGCGACCGAGCCACCTTCGGGTTCCCATCGCATGCCATCGAGCGGCGCGTCGGTCGACCGCGGCGGGTAGGGAAGCGGCAGCCAGGGGAGCGCGAGCTCGCTCGTGGTCGTGAAGCTGACCTCGGCGGTCTCATCTGGTCGGGCGATGGGCGTGTTCGTGACGAGCGTCGCGCCCGGTACGACCGGCAGGCTGGGGGGCGAGGGCTCGGGGCTCCAGATGCGCCCGTCGAAGTTGGGGAGCGCGACCATGCGCCAGTAGCGTCCGAGGTCGGCGTCGACCTCGAGGACGGTGGCGACCTCGTCGCGCTGCAGGCTGGCCTGCACTGACACCAGCGGGTCGATGCGCACGCGGTCGTCATCGACGGTAGAGAAGTCGATGACGCCGCGGGAACCGAACCCCGGCAGCACGATCGGTGCCATCGCGGCGACGAGGACCGCGGTGGCGGCGACGCGCCTCGCGCCGCGTCCGGCCGCGACGTCGAGCCGGGTGGCGCGCCCCGGACCGGTCCACACCGGGCCCCAGCCTTGCACGCGCCGCAGTCCGTCGGCGAAGAGCACCGCGGTGGCGGCGACCAGGAACAGCAGCCCGAAGATCGGCCGAACCACGTCTTCGAGCACGGAATCTGCGAACCCGACCAACGCGACCGGCGGCAGGAGGGCGAGCAGCGGGCTTCCGGCGCGGAACGCGAGTGAGTGGGCGGCGAAGACGGCGGCCCACACGCCCGCGAGGCCCGCCATCATCAGCGGCACCAATGGAGGCGTCGGTGCGACCTGGGCACGTGCCTGTTCGCCGACCAGTCCGGCGGCGTCGAGCGCGGCCCGCAGCGTCTCGGTGGTCGGGAGCCCGTACCACGTGGTTTCGGGCAACACGAGCAACCCGATCGCGATCGCGAGTCCCGCGGCGCTCGCGATCGTGGCGAGCACGAGGGAACGCCGTTCCAGCACCGTGGCGATGACCGCCGACGATACCCCGGCCGCCAGCAACCGCAGCGTCGGCCCGTTGCCCTCGAACACGCGGCCGAGCGCGATCGCCGCGGCGGCGGCCACGAGCACAGTGGCGACGCCGGCGATCAGCCGCTGCGTGCGAGCGGACGTTCCCTGGGTGTGTGCCATCGTTCCTTCAGTGGGGTGGAGGGGGTCAAGACGATGCAGTCCCAGCCGGCCCGCGCGAACGCGAGGGTCGCCTGGGTGGCCCGGCCTTCGAGCTGTGCGGCCTGCCCGGGTGGCAGACGCGCGGGGTCGACCGGATGCACGAGGACGACGAGCTTGGGCCCGAACCCGGCTCCGGCACGGATCAACGACGTGAGCTCGCCGGGCGCCGGCGGCGCCGCGACGTAGACCAGCGATGTATCGGGCGAGGCGCCCGTTCGCAGGTGCGCGAGCGAGGGTCCGACCGAGCGAGCCGCTGCGTGCGAGATGCCCGCCAGGGCGTCGAGGAATCGCTCTTCGCTCACGATCGCGGGGGGGTTCTCGGTCGTTCCGAGGCGCAGCGCGAAGCCGCGCTGAGCGAGGAGCACCCCGAGCGTGGCGGCCACCGAGACGGCACGTTCGAAGGCGGGGGAATGCGATTGCCCCAAGGAGTGCCCCCTGTTGTCGAGGAACACGAGCCCACTCGCGCGCCGCGACGATTCGTCCTGGCGGATCATCAGGTCGCCGGTGCGCGCCACGGAGGGCCAGTGGATGCGCCGAAGGTCGTCGCCGAGCTGATACTGGCGCATCGTGTGGTACTCCTCACCGGTGCGGAAGAGCTGCCGGGCCCTCGTGGCACCCCAGTTCGGTCCGAGGCCCGAGTCGGGGGCGGCCATCAGGTCTTCGATCTCGGGTGTCACGAGCAGGTCGTCGTACTCCTCGAACTCGAGGCGCTGACGCGTGAGCGCGAACGGGTCCGAGACGTCGACGGCGAGCGGTCCGAGCCGGTACCGCCCTCGGGTTTGCGGCAACAGCGTGTAGGCGACCTGCTGAGCTCCATGCGCGGGCAGGCCCGACACGACGAGGCGGGCCGGCCTCCCGAGCGTGGCCGGCAGGCGGTCCTCGATCAACAAGAACGGCGAAGGAGCAGGCGCTGCGTTCTCCACGTCGAGTCGCACGGTGACCCTCGTGCCGGGGGGCACGCGAACGTCGGAGAGCCTCCGACGCACGCGGAGCCTTGTTTGGCTCCATCGCACGAACGCTCCGGCGAGGAACGGCAGGACGACGAGTCCGACGGCGACCGTCTCCATGCCCCCGGAACCGACGATCCGAGCCGCGACCCACATCGCGAGCCCGGCGCCGAAGACGACGAGTCCCCGGCCCGAAGGCATCAGGGGTTCTCCGCGACCGGGACCGGCACTTCGTCGAGGATCTCTTGCAGCACGACGTCGGTGGAACGCCCCGTCATGACGGCGTCGGCCGTCACGATGATGCGGTGGGCGAGACTGGACACGGCGAGCGCCTTCACGTCGTCGGGGATCACGAAGTCGCGTTCCTCGGCTGCGGCGTAGGCGCGAGCCGCGCGCAGGATCATGATCGATGCGCGAGGGCTCGCTCCGAGGTACACGTCGCCGTGGTGTCGCGTGGCCTCGACGAGATCGACGATGTACCGCCGCAGCGCCGGCGCGACGTGCACGTGCCGCGCCTGTTCGATCATCTCGGCGACGCCGGGCGCGTCGTTCACGGGGCCGATGTCGGTGAGCGGCTGAGAACCGGTCGTGTGGCTGCCGAGGATCTCGGTCTCGATCTCAGCGCTGGGGTATCCGATCGAGAGGCGCAGCATGAAGCGATCGAGCTGAGCCTCGGGCAGGGGGTACGTGCCTTCGTGCTCGATCGGGTTCTGGGTCGCGATCACCATGAACGGCGTCCCCAGCGGATGCGTCTCGGTGTCGACGGTGACCTGGCGTTCTTCCATGCACTCGAGCAAGGCCGACTGGGTCTTCGGCGAGGCCCGGTTGATCTCGTCGCCCAGCACGATGTTCGCGAAGATCGCACCGGGTTTGAACTCGAAGTCGCGCTGCTCCTGGTTGAAGACGTTGACCCCCGTCACGTCGGTCGGCAACAAGTCGGGGGTGAACTGGATACGTCGGAACGAGCAGTCGATCGATCGAGCGATCGATTTCGCCAGCATCGTCTTGCCGACGCCGGGCACGTCCTCGATCAGAAGATGTCCTTCGGCAAGAAGGGCAACGAGCGCGAGACGGATCTCCTGGTGCTTGCCACGCACCACCCGCTCGACGTTCGTTTCGATCTCGTGGAACCGCGCGGCGAACCGCGTCCAGTCCTGTGAGCGCTCCTCGACGTCCACCATCACCTCCGGCCCCGCCGGTGCCGACATCGCGGCAGTGGAGGCCATCGTACGTCAGATGCCGTGGAAGACAGCACGAAGATGAATGCGGCGACCGGACCGAAGCTCGCGGACGCCCCGCGCGGCCCCTATTCGCAACTCCAGGCATCGGGCCCGGTCCGACCGCCGCGTCGAACAGATTACACGCATGTGATTCGTCGCGTCGAGCCCCTTGTTCCGGGCGGCCACCCGTAGACTGCCCTGCATGGGACGTGCGCTCGTCCTCAACGCGACCGATCTGCCGCTGGCCGTAGTGCCGGCGCGCCGTGCCGTGGTGCTCGTGCTCAAGGAGAAGGCGGAAGTCGTTTCGTCCAACGGCATGATCTTCCACTCCGAGCATCTGGTGCTGGAGGCGCCGTCCGTGGTTCGGCTGCGTCGCTACGTGCGCGTGCCCTACCGACCCCATGCCCCGCTCACGAGGCGAGCCGTGTTCGCCCGCGACGAGTGGACCTGCCAGTACTGCGGCGCGACGGCCGAGAACCTCGATCACGTGGTGCCTCGGTCCAGAGGCGGCCTGCACGTCTGGGAGAACGTCGTGGCCGCATGCCGCCGGTGCAACGCGAAGAAGGAAGACCGCACGCCCGCTGAGGCCGGCTTCCATCTCACGAGGCAACCGTTCGCCCCGCGCGACGGGTTCCATCTCACGCTCGGTCAGCTGGAACCGGGCTGGGAAGCCTTCCTCATCTAGGGCAACGGGCTCGCTCGAGCCCGTTTCCTCGAGCGAGCCCGCGCGACGCATCCCTCCGTTCGCCGCATGCCTTCTGCCCGAACACATGTTCACGTTGACGTGGTGGAGTGTTAGTGGCATAAACGTGTGGCTCAGTGGAGGAAAGGGGAGGAGGCGTGGCCGATCTGCTCGGCACGCATAGCTACCAGCTCGACCCGAAGGGCAGGGTCTCGCTTCCGGCGAAGTTCCGGGCCGCGTTCGTCGACGGCTGCTGGATCACCGTGGGCCAGGATCGCTGCCTCTACGTCTTCCCCAGGGCCGAATGGCAGCGGCGTTCCGACGAGGTCGCGTCCTTCCCCCTTTCCGACAACGACGGGCGGGCGTACATGCGCCTGTTCTTCGGCTCGTCCGACGAGACGAAGCTCGATGGGCAGGGGCGGGTCACGATCCCCCAGCGCCTGCGAGACGCCGTCGGTATCGACAAGGAAGTCGTGGTGCTCGGCGTGCGGGACCGCATGGAGATCTGGGACCGCGAGACGTACGAGGGCTACACGCAAGGGTTCTCCGATGCGTACCAGACCGGTGCGCTCGATCCCAGGAGGTAGGGCGTCGATGGCATCAACCGTACCGGGTCCACACACCGCCGAGCAGAACAAGCTCGCCGCAGAGGTGCGTCAGAGCTTGTCCTTGATCGGCATGACGGCCCTCACCTTGCTGGCGTCGATCGCCATCGGCGTCCTCGCCGGGCGATTGGGTTGACGTGGCGGAGCCGGGCGAGGGGGCCGAGCACCGTGTGCCGCACGAGCCGGTCATGGTCGCCGAGACCGTGCGCTTCCTCGTCGAGGAAGCGCAGCGAACGGGGACGGTGCTGGACATGACCGTGGGTGCCGGTGGGCACGCCGAAGCCCTTCTGCGCGCCGGCATCCGGCGGGTGGTGGGGGTCGATCGTGATCCGGAGGCGCTCGCGCTCGCCGATGCGCGGCTGGCGCCGTTCGCCGAGCGCTTCGACTCCGTGGAAGCCACCTTCGACCGGATCGCGGAGATCGCGGTGGGCGGCTCCGTCGACGGCGTGCTCTACGACCTGGGCGTGTCGTCGATGCAGCTCGACCGGCCCGAGCGCGGGTTCAGCTACCGCGACGACGGACCGCTCGACATGCGTATGGCCGGCCCGGGTTCCGAGGACCCGTCGGCCGCCGACCTCGTCAACACGCTGTCGGAATCAGATCTCGCCGACGTGATCTTCACCAACGGCGGCGAGCGTCGGTCGAGGAGGATCGCGCGCGCGATCGTGCGTCGCCGGCCGATCAGGACCACCGATCAGCTCGCCGGCGTGATCGTGGGCGCCGTGGGACGACGGCCGGGGGGCCCCCACCCCGCGCGTCGGACGTTCCAGGCGCTCCGCATCGCGGTCAACCGGGAGATCGAGGAACTCGCTGCCTCCCTGCCTCAGGCGGTCGGGCTCCTCGCTCCCGGGGGCCGCGTGGTCGTGATCGCGTACCACTCCCTGGAGGACCGCATCGTGAAGACGACGTTCCGCGACGACGATCGACTCACGGTGTTGACGAAGAAGCCGCTGCGACCATCCGAGGACGAGGTCGCGCGGAACCCTCGCGCTCGCAGCGCGATCTTCCGTGCCGCGGAGCGAGTGGCGGCCGCTGCATGAGCGTTCCGGCTCGGCAACTTCCCACGCCTGCTCCGTCGGCTCCTGCCGCGCATCCCCCGCGGCGAACCGCGGCGCGCCCGACTTCCGTTCCCCCTCCCCAGCGTCGGGCGCGCCGCGGTTCCACCCCTGCGTTCTGGTTCTTCGCGGCGGCCCTCGTCGCTGTCCTGGTCTTCGCCGTCGTCGCCTTGAACGCGATGGTCGTGAACACCACCTATCGCATGACCGAGATGCAGGACCGCGTGCTCGAGATGGGCGAGCAGCACGAAGCGCTCGAGGTCGAGGTTGCACGCCTGTCCTCTCCCTCTCGGATCGCCGAGTGGGCCGATATCGTCGGCATGGTCGCGCCCGGTCCGGGCGAGTCCGTGATCCTGCGGGTGCCCGGAGAGCGCCGTGAGGGTTCGACCGCGGTTGCGCCCGACGACGGCGGGTCGCCGTGAGGCGGCCGCCGACCGTACGACTGGTCGCGATGCTGACGCTGATGCTGTTGGCGCTCGGGGGCATCGTCGTCCGCCTCGCCTTCCTGCAGGTGCGCGACAATCCCGAGCTCGAAGCCCTCGGGATGCAGCAGCGGGTCCGCACGGTGACGCTTCCGGCGCGGCGAGGTGAGATCCTCGATCGCTTCGGGGTGCCCCTCGCCGTCACGCGCGAGGCGCGTGACATCTACGTCGACCCGCGCTACGTCGTCGATGCCCGCAGCGAGGCCGGCACGATCGCCGACGTGCTCGACCTGCGCGAACGCGAGGTGCGAGCGACGCTCGAGAGCGACGGCACGTTCGCCTATGTGGATCGGCAGGTCGACCTCGAGGTCGCCGATCGACTCGATGCTCTGGGCCTGCCAGGTATCGGATTCCTCGAAGTCCCCAAGCGCTACTACCCGGCCGGCGCCCTGGCTCCACAGGTGCTGGGTTTCGTCAACGTCGACGGGGCCGGCGCCGCCGGGCTCGAGAGCGCCTACGACGACATCCTCGCGGGCACGCCCGGCGAGCGGACCGCCGAGCTCTCGGCCGACGGGCTGCCGATCTCGAGCGGTCTGGACACGGTCGTCGAGCCGGTGCCCGGCTCGACGATGCACACGACGCTCGATCGGCAGATGCAGTACATGGTGCAGGCTGCGTTGGAGCGAGCGGTCAGGTCCAACGGCGCCTTGGGAGGCACGGCGGTCGTGATGGATCCGATCACGCGCGAAGTGCTCGCGATGGCCACCTTTCCGGGATTCGATCCCAATGCCTACAGCGACGCGCCGATCGACGCGATGCGGAACCGGGCCGTCACCGACGCCTTCGAGCCGGGATCGGTGAACAAGATCATTACCGCCGCCGCCGCGCTCGAGACCGGGGCCGTCTCTCTCGATGAGCGCTTCCGCGTTGCGTCGTCGATGAAGGTAGGGCCGTTCACGATCCGCGACTCTCATGAGCATCCGATCGAGTCGATGACGATCGGCGACATCATCACGGAGTCGAGCAACATCGGCGCTGCGATGATCGCCGAGCAAGTCGGGAGCGTCACGCTCGGTTCTTTCATGGAGAGGTTCGGCTACGGGCGTCCGACCGGGGTCGGCTTCCCGGGAGAGGCGGCCGGTGCGCTCCTGCCCGGCGATCAGTGGGACGAGGTGATCCGCGCCACCGTGTCATACGGCCAGGGCATCTCGGTCACGCCGCTGCAGATGGCGAACGTGTACGCCACGATCGCCGACCGTGGCCTCTGGATGCAGCCCACGATCGTGCGAGGGTTCGAGCGGCCGGATGGCACCTTCGACGAGGCCGAGGTTCGCCGGACGCGGCGCGTCGTCAGGCCCGACACGGCCCAACTGCTCACGAGCATGCTCGCGTCGGCGGTGCAGGAGGGCACGGGCGTCAACGCCCAGATCCCCGGGTATCAGGTGGCGGGGAAGACGGGCACTTCCCGCAAACTCGACGACAACGGCCACTACGTTCAGCGTTATCACGCCTCGTTCGCGGGATTCCTGCCCGCGGCCGACCCTCGCGTCGTGATCGCGGTCTCGATCGACGAGCCTCGAACCGTCTACGGCGGACTGGCGGCCGCGCCGCTGTTCCAGGAGATCGCGAGGTACGCGATCCAGCGCCTCGCGATCCCGGCAGCACCTCCGGTGGCGTTCACGCCCCGCGCGCAGGGATCGTCCTGATGCCTCCACGCCCGGGGCAGGGGCCCCGGGTAAGCTCAAGAACGGTGTCTTCCCCCATGGCGTCCCCTCCGGCTGCGCCTGCGTTCCCGCCGATCCCGCTGTCGGCGTTGGTCGAGGTCGTCCCCGATGCCCAGACCAGGGGCGACACGGGCCTGTCGATCCTCGACGTGGCCTACGACTCGCGGGCCGTCGCGACGGGGGCGCTGTTCTGCTGCGTGCCGGGGGAGGTCACCGACGGGCATCGATTCGCCCGCGCCGCCCTCGACACCGGGGCGGCCGCACTCGTCGTCGAGCGATGGCTGGATCTTCCGGCAACGCAGGTGCTTGTCGGGTCCGTGCGATCGGCGATGGGGCCGATGGCCGCTCGAGCGTTCCGGGAGCCTGCCGAGGCGATGACGATGCTGGGGGTCACGGGCACCAACGGCAAGACCACGACGACGTACCTGGTCGAGGCGATCGCCCGCCGAGGCGGCGTCCGTGCCGGCATGATCGGAACGACCGGGGCCCGGATCGACGGCGAGCCCCTGCCGATCGAGCGGACGACGCCCGAAGCCCCGGATCTGCACCGGTTGCTCGCACGCATGCGAGACGGCGGTGTGGGACTCGTGGCGATGGAGGTGTCCTCGCACGCGCTCACGCAGCATCGGGTCGGCGGAGTCGTTTTCGACGCGGCCGCGTTCACGAACCTGTCGCAGGACCACCTCGACTTTCACGGCTCGATGCAGGACTACTTCGAGGCGAAGGCGAGCCTGTTCGCGCCCGAGGTTTCCAGACGAGGCATCGTCAATGTCGACGACCCGTGGGGCCGCCGTCTCCTCGACCCGCCGCAGATCCCGATGTCGACGTTCGCCGTGGAAGCGGACGCGGACCTGTGTGCCCGAGACGTCGTGGTCTCGTCGGCGGGTCTTTCGTTCCGGGCCGACGGGCTCCTCGTCGGATCCTCGCTTCGGGGCGCCTTCAACGTGTCGAACTGCTTGGCGGCGATCGCGCTGGCGCGAGCCGCGGGCTGTTCAGATGACGCGATCGTCTCGGGCATCGCTGACGTGCGTGAGGTGCCCGGGCGGGTAGAGCCGATCGAGGAAGGGCAGGACTTCCTCGTGGTGGTGGACTACGCGCACACGCCGGATAGCATCCTCGGTGTGCTGCAGGCCATGCGCCCGCTGGCCACGGGCCGGCTGATCGTCGTGTTCGGTTGCGGGGGAGACCGCGACCGCGCCAAGCGACCCTTGATGGGAAGCGCCGCGACCTCGGTGGCCGATCTTACGATCGTCACGAGCGACAACCCGCGATCCGAAGACCCCGTCGCGATCATCGCCGACATCGAGCCCGGCGCCGTGCAAGGCGGGGGCGCCTACATCGTCGAGCCCGATCGGCGCACGGCGATCGCGCTCGCGCTCGCCGATGCGCGACCCGGCGACGCGGTCGTGGTAGCCGGCAAGGGTCACGAGCACTACCAGGAGTTCGACGGTCGAACGGTCGAGTTCGACGATCGTGTGGTGCTGCGCGACGAACTTCGGGCGCTCGGAGGTCGCTCGTGATCGCTCGCGCGATGTCCACGATCGCTCGCGAGGTCGACGGGCGTCTCGTGGCGGGTGACGCAGAGGTGACGAACGTCGCGACCGATTCCCGCCTCGCGGGTCCGGGCTCGCTGTTCGTTGCGCTCACCGGAGAGCACACCGACGGCGCACGGTTCGTCACCGACGCGTTCGATGCGGGTGCGGCGGGCGTGGTCGTGCCCGAAGGGACGGAGTCGCCTGGACCCTCGATCGTGGTGGGATCGCCCGCCGAGGCGCTGCTGCGTCTCGCGTCTGCCGAGCGCACCTACATCCCCAAGGTGGTCGGCATCACGGGGGCCAACGGCAAGACCAGCACGAAGGACATGGCAGCCGCCGTGCTGTCGCGCCGGCTCCTCACGCATGCCAGCCCCGGTTCGTTCAACAACGAAGTGGGGCTGCCGATGACGCTGCTCGGTGCGCCGACCGGCGTGGAGGTCGTGGTGGCCGAACTCGGGGCTCGGCGCAAGGGTGACGTCACGATGCTGTGCGAGATTGCGAGGCCGGACGTCGTCGTCGTGACGAACGTCGGCGTGGCTCATCTCGAGATCTTCGGATCGTGGGATGCCATCGTCGAGGCTTCGGCGGAGCCGGTCGAAGCGGTCTCGCCGACGGGGTGGGGCGTGCTCAACGCCGACGATCCGGTCGTGTCGACCTATCGCGAGCGGTGCGCCGGACGGGTCATGTCGTTCGGCCAGCACGTCGACGCGGACGTGCGGGGCACCGACGTCTCGGTCGATGCGAGCGGGGCAGCCTCGTTCACGATCGTGGTGGGTGAGCAGCGCTCGCCCGTCACGCTGTCGGTCGCCGGCGAGCACATGGTGCCGAACGCACTGGCCGCCACCGCCGTCGGGTTGATCTTCGACGTGCCCCTCGGCGAGTGTGCCGGCGCGCTCGCGTCGGCGACGGTCTCGCCGTGGCGCATGGAGACGTTCACCACCGACGACGGGGTCCGGGTCGTGAACGACGCCTACAACGCGAACCCCGAGTCGATGGCGGCTGCGTTGAAGGCGGCGCGCACGATGGCCCGTGATGGCCGGCTGCTCGCCGTGCTCGCGCACATGGCCGAGCTCGGCCCGATCGCCGACGAGGAGCATGAGCGGCTCGGCGACCTCGCCGCCCGGCTGCGCGTCGACCGCCTGGTCACGGTGGGAGACGCCGCTCGCAGGATCGCCGTGGCGGCCGTGCGTGAGGGCATGGAACCCGAGCAGGTGGCTTCCTATCTCGCCCCACTCGACGCGCTCGCCGACGTCCGGGCGGCGGCGCGATCGGGCGACGTCGTGCTGTTCAAAGGCTCACGCGTGGCCGGGCTCGAGGAGCTGGCGGAGGCCCTGCGGTGATCTCGATCCTCGTCGCCGGAGCGATCGGTCTCGCGGTCACACTGCTGGGCACGCCGATCGCGATCCGCGCCTTCACCGTGTGGGGCTGGGGCCAGCGCATCCGGGAAGACGGGCCGCGCACCCATCTGGAGAAGATGGGCACCCCGACCATGGGCGGCGTCGTGATCGTGGCCGGGCTGTTGCTCGCCTACCTGGCCACGCGATTCACCAGGGAAGGAGGTGTCGGGTTCCCGGCGACGGGAGTCGCCCTGGTGATCGCGGTCGTCGGCTTCGGGCTGGTCGGGTTCCTCGACGACTTCATGAAGGTGCGGAACCGGCGCTCGCTCGGCCTGACGAAGATCCAGAAGTTCGGGGGCACGGCGATCGTCTCGCTGCTCTTCGGCCTGATCGTCGCACGGTCGGGCGACTCGACCGGCATCTCCACGAACCTGTCGTTCATCAGGCCGACGGCGTTCGCCATGGGCGCGTTCTTCCTCGTGTGGGTCTTCCTCGTGTTGACCGGCACGTCCCACGCCGTGAACCTCACCGACGGGCTCGACGGCCTCGCCGCCGGCTCGAGCGCGTTGGTCTTCGCTTCGTACGCGTTCATCGCGTTCTGGGAGTTCCGGCACCTGTGCTTCGGAGCCGAAGGCATCGAGCTTCGCGGATGCTTCGACGTGAACGGTCCCGCGATGCTCGACAACGCGATCATCGCCGCCGGCATGATGGGGGCGCTCGCTGGATTCCTGTGGTGGAACGCCGCCCCCGCGCGCATCTTCATGGGAGACACCGGCTCGCTCGCACTCGGTGGCCTGCTGGGCGGGCTCGCCATCACGACCAACACACAGCTGCTCCTCGTGATCCTCGGCGGACTCTTCGTGATGGAGACGATGTCGGTGATCCTGCAGGTCATCTCGTTCCGGGGGTTCGGACGTCGGATCTTCCGGATGTCGCCGATCCACCACCACTTCGAGCTGGCGGGGTGGCCCGAGTTCACCGTGATCGTTCGGTTCTGGATCATCGCGGGTCTGTGCGTGGCGGTTGGGCTCGGTCTCTTCTACGCCGACTTCATCCAGCGAGGGGGATTGGAGTGAGCGGCCGGTTCGAGGGTGAACGCGCGGTCGTGATCGGCGCCGGGGTGGCCGGATCGTCGGCGGCCCGGGTACTCGTCGCGGAGGGCGCCACCGTGCGGGTGAGCGAGCTGCGGTCCGAAGCGGAGCTGTCCACGGCCGCCGCCCTTCGCGATGCCGGCGTCGAGATGCTGACCGGCGGCCACGAGCCGGCCCACCTCGACGGCGCGACGCTCGTCGTCACCGGCCCGGGGGTGCCCGAGCGAGCATCGGTGCTCACGTGGGCTCGAGCGCGCGGGTTGCCGGTGTGGGGCGAGATGGAGCTCGGCGCCCACCTGGCCGAGGTTCCCTACGTCGCTGTCACCGGCACCAACGGCAAGACCACGACGACCGGCATGATCGAGGCCTGCCTGCGGGCGGATGGCGTCGACGCCGTGGCCTGCGGCAACATCGGCCACCCGTTCCCCGAGGCCGCCCGCGAGGGCCACGAGGCGCTGGTCGTGGAATGCTCGTCGTTCCAGCTTCGCCTGCAGGAGTCGCTCCACCCGCGGGTGTCGGTCTTGCTGAACCTCGCTCCCGATCACCTCGACGAGCACGGGTCGTTCGACGCCTACGCCGACGCGAAGGCTCGCATCTTCGCTCGCCAGGGGCCCGGGGACACCCACGTCGGCAACGGCGACGACCCCGTCGCGAGCGCCCGCTCGGCTGAGGCTCCGTGCGAGGTCGCGTGGTTCCGCATCGGGCGGCCCGGCGAGGGTGAGGTCGGTTTCGAAGAGGACGAGCTCGTGTCCCGACTCGGGCAGGAACGTGAGCCGCTCGGCGAGGTCGCCGGGGCGAGCGGCCTGCGCGCAGACGCGGCCGCCGCCGCCGCGTCGGCACTGGCGTTCGGGGTCGGTGCGGCCGCGGTGCGCCGGGGTCTCAGCGGTTTCGAGCCCGCCCTTCACCGAGGGCAGGTCGCGGCGGTCGTCGGTGGCGTTCGGTTCATCGATGACTCGAAGGCCACGAACGTCCATGCTGCGCTGGCTGCGATCGGTGGCGTCGACGACGCGGTCCTCATCGCAGGCGGACGGGCCAAGGGGGTGGACCTGTCGCCACTCACGACCGGGGCAGCGCACCTGCGCGCGGTGATCGCGATCGGTGAGGCGGCCCCGGCGCTGGCGGAGGTCTTCTCGGGCCTTCGCCCGGTGCGGCGAGCCGAATCGATCGAGGACGCGGTGCGCCTTGCGTTCGACCTGGCGGGGCCCGAGGGCACCGTGCTGCTGGCGCCCGCGTGTGCCAGCTGGGATCAGTTCCGCGATTACGCGGAGCGCGGCGACCGCTTCGCCGCGGCCGCCCGCAGCCTGGGGCAGGAGGTCAGCGCCGGTGGCAGGTGAACGCGCCCATCTGCGAGTGGTCCGCACCTCGACCCGGCGGGCCGATGCCATGCATGCGGCTCGCGTCAACGCGTTGCTCTTGCTCGTTCCGACCGGGGTGCTGACGGTGCTGGGGCTGGCGATGATCATGTCGGCCGGCTCCGTGTCGGCGACCCAGGGCTACGACGGCAACCCGTTCTGGTACTTCCAGCGACAGGGCATCTATGCGATCGGCGGCGTCGTCGCGCTGTTGGTGGCGGTGCGCCTTCCACACACGGCCTGGAAGAAGCTCGCGGTGCCCATGCTCGTCGTGCTGCTGCCGCTGATGTTGGTCGCCCTGCACCCGTCGGCCGGCTCGTCGCTGTACGGGGCGTCCCGTTGGATCGACCTCGGACCCGTGACGCTGCAGCCGTCTGAGTTCCTGAAGCTGGCGATGATCGCGTTCGCCGCGACCGTCATCACCAAGAAGTGGAACCGGCTCGACGATCCCGTACACCTGTTGATCCCGCTGGCCCCGGTGGTGCTCGGGGTGGCGCTGCTGGTGATCCTGCAGCGCGACCTGGGAACCACCGTGATCATCTGTGGTTCGGTGTTCCTGCTCTTGTTCGCGGCCGGGGTTCGCCTGCGGTACCTCGCGCTCACCGGTACCGTGGCCCTCGCCGGCACCGCGTTCCTGATCTTCGGGGAGGCTTATCGGCGCACGAGGTTCGTGGACTCGTTCCTGAACCCGTGGAACGATCCCGACGGGGCCGGGTTCCAGCTGATCCAGGGCATGATCGCGTTCGGCTCCGGCGGGTGGACCGGCGTGGGTCTCGGCGCCAGCCGGCAGAAATGGGACTACCTTCCCAACGCCCACTCCGACTTCATCTTCGCGATCATCGGCGAGGAGCTCGGACTCCTCGGCGCGCTGTTCGTGCTGACGATGTTCGCGGTGTTGCTGTTCGCCGGGGTCCGGATCGCGGTCGCGGCACCCGATACGTTCGGACGCTTGATGGCCGCAGGCATCACCGGATGGATCGGTCTGCAGACGATCATCAATCTCGGGGCCGTCACCGGACTGATGCCGATCACCGGCGTGCCGCTGCCCTTGCTCTCGTTCGGGGGAACCGCCCTCGTGGTGACCCTCGCGGGGATCGGGGTGCTGGCGAGCATCTCGAGGGCGAGCGCGCAGGCGGCCGTCCGTTCGTCGAGGCGCCGCCGCGCGCCGACGTCGGCACGGGCTGTGAGCCGCCGAGCGACACCCTCCGCCCGCCCGTGGGGGAGGGCTGCGGGCGGGAGGGTCCGGCGATGAGGGTCCTGATGTCCGGGGGCGGAACGGCCGGTCATGTCTTCCCGGCGCTCGCGGTCGCCGAACGACTGCGCGAGGCCGGTCACGACGTGCGTTTCGTGGGGTCGGCGTCCGGGCAGGAAGCCTCGCTCGTCCCCGCCGAGGGGTTCGTGTTCGTGCCGGTGCGGGTTTCCTCTGCGCAGACGCGGTTCTCGATGCACACCGCCAAAGCCGTGTGGATGTCGCTGGCCGCGTCGCGCGCCGTGCGGTCGCTCGTGCGATCGGCCGACGTCGTCGTCGGCATCGGCGGCTATGCGAGCGCGCCCGCGATCCTGGCTGCCCGTCGTTCCAGGACGCCGATCGCCCTCATCGAGCAGAACGCCGTGCCGGGCGTCGTCAACCGTTTCGCCGCCAGGTGGGCCCGGGTCGTGGCCACCACGTTCGAGGCGACCGCCGAACGCCTGCCCCGGTCGACGCGCGTCGTTCGCACCGGCAATCCGATCCGCCGTGAGATCGCGGAGGTCGCAGAGCAGCGTGGCGAACGGCGAACCGACGGCTTGCGGGTATTCGATCTCGAAGAGGGGCGGGTCACCGTGTCGGTGTTCGGCGGCAGCCAGGGCGCCCTCCAGCTCGATCGTACGGTGGCGGCCGCGGTGGCCGATCTCGCCGACAGAGCCGATCTCCAGCTACTCGTGGCGACGGGCCCCGATCACGTCGACGTGCTCGCACCTGCCGTCGAGGTTGCCGGCGAGCTGCTCGTGCGGGTCGAGGCGTTCATCGAGCGGATGGACCTTGCCCTTGCCGTGTCCGATCTGGCGGTGGCCAGGGCGGGGTCCGGCACCGTGTCCGAACTTGCCGCGGTCGGTGTCCCGTCGATCCTCGTGCCGTATCCCCACGCGACCGAGCAGCACCAAACAGCCAACGCCCGGGAGGTCGAGCGAGCCGGGGGTGCCGATGTCGTGCTCGAATCTGCGCTGTCACCCGGCGGATTCGTCGAGCGCATCACGGCGCTGGCGCGTGACGGGGCTCGTCGGTCGGCGATGCGTGACGCGATGCTGTCGTGGTCACGGCCCGAGGCAGACGCGGCGATTGCGGAGCTCGTGGTGGAGGCGGCCGCGTGAGGGCATACGCTCCGCCCGCCGGGAGCATCCCGACCTTGCCCGTCCCCACCCTCGACGAGGTGCGATCCGTCCACATGATCGGCATCGGTGGGGCGGGCATGCGCAACCTTGCTCGCTTGATGCGGGCACGCGGCATCGAGGTTCGAGGTTCGGATATCAAGGCGTCGAAGGGCGTGGCCGAACTCCGAGCCGCCGGAGCCGACGTCTGGATCGGCCATGACCCCGACAGGCTCGGATCGCCCGACGTCGTGATCACGTCGAGCGCGATCCACCGATCCAATCCCGAGCTCAGGGTCGCGCGAGAACGTGGCATCACCGTGTGGGCGCGTCAGCAAGCGCTCGTCGCGCTCGCCGCCGGGAATCGGTCGGTCGCGGTCGCGGGCACGCACGGCAAGACGACCACGACGTCGATGATCGCCATGCTGCTCGAGCGAGCGGGCCTCGACCCCAGTTATCTGATCGGAGGGGATCTCAACGAGAGCGGGAGCGGGGCCAGGAGCGGGCAGGGGGAGCTCTTCGTCTTCGAGGCCGATGAGAGCGACGGCTCCTTCCTGCTTGCCCGTCCCCACGTCGGGGTGGTCACGAACGTCGATGTCGATCACGTGGATTTCTATCCGGGCGGTCGAGAGGAGATCGAGGCAGCGTTCGGCGCGTTCGTCACCCGGTGCCAGCATGTGGTCGCGTGCGGCGACGACCCGGGAGTGCGGTCGGTCTTGGCGGACACCGGGGTAGAGGCTCTTCGCTATGGCACCGGCGATGACAACGATCTGGTCGTGTCGATCGACGAGTTGGGGCCCGACGGTGCCGCGGGCCGGGTGCGCGACGCCGACGGCGCCGAGGCGTCGATCCGACTGCGCATCGACGGAGCGCACAACGTGTTGAATGCCGCAGCGGCGGTCGGCGTCGCGCAACTCGAGGGCGTGTCGCTGCCCGATGCCGCGGCCGCCCTCGGAGCATTTGCCGGCGTCCACCGTCGCTTCGAACGCCGTGGCAGCGCGGGGGGAGCGGAGTTCTACGACGACTATGGTCACACGCCCACGGAGATGGCGGTCACGATCGCGACGGCGCGACGACGCCGGCCCGGGCGGTTGATCGCCTTGGTACAGCCCCACCGCTACTCGCGCGTCCAGGCATTGTGGCGCGAGCTCGGTGCCAGCGTTGCCGAAGCCGACCTCGTGCTCGTCACCGACATCTACGGCGCTGCGCAGGAACCGATCCCCGGCGTGACCGGCAAGCTGGTCGTCGACGGCGTGAGGCTCGCGTCACCCTCGACGAACGTCGTCTACTTGCCCCACCGCACCGAGGTGGTCGACTTCCTCGAACGGGAGGTCCGCGCGGGCGATCTCGTCGTGACGATGGGGTGCGGCGACGTCTGGATGCTGGGCGACGCGGCGATCGAGCGCTTGGGGACTGAGTCGTGAGCGACGTCTCCCGGGCCGAGGCGATCCTGCGTGCCGCGTGTGGCGATCGCGTGCGCACCGCGTTCCCCATGGCGCCGCTGACCACGTTCCGCATCGGGGGGCCCGCCGCTCTGTATCTCGAGCCGGAATCCGACGCAGATCTGGTGGCCGCGGCGCATGCGCTGGCCGCTGGCGACCTGCCGCACGTCGTGATCGGCAAGGGCTCCAACGTCTTGGTCTCCGACCGGGGATTCGATGGCCTCGTCCTGCGCTTGGGCCGTGGATACCGATGGGCCGCCCGTGACGGCGACCGGCTCGCCGCCGGTGGATCGATGCCGTTGCCCGCACTGGCCGGCATCGCGGTGCGGCATGCGCTCGACGGGCTCGCCTTCGGCGTCGCGATCCCGGCCAGCCTCGGGGGCGCGGTGAGGATGAATGCCGGCGCCCACGAAGGGCAGATGGCCGATGTCGTGGTCGACATCGACGTCTTCCTCGTGTCGGAGGCGCGCACCGATCGCGTACCGGCCGCGCGTGCGGGATTCAGCTATCGCCGGTCCGCGCTGCCGCCGGACGCGATCGTCACGGGCGCCTCGGTCGGGCTGCGACCGGGAGATCCGGCGGCGATCCGCGCCGCCATGGACGATGCGAGGGCGTGGAGGCGGCAGACGCAGCCCCTTGCCGAGCCGAACTGCGGAAGCGTCTTCAAGAACCCCGTCGACCATCACGCCGCCCGTCTGGTCGAGGAGTCGGGCTTGAAGGGCGCTCGCGTCGGAGGGGCGCAGGTCTCCAAGAAGCACGCCAACTTCATCGTGGCCGACGTCGGCGCTCGCGCACAGGACGTTCGTGCCTTGATCGACCTGATCCGTCGCGAGGTGGAGTCGCGGTTCGGAGTCGTGCTCGAACCGGAGGTACAGATGATCGGGGAGTTCGACCATGCGACCGGATGACCCGAGCACGGATGCCGTGCGTGCGTTCGAGGCTCCTCCCGTCGTCGTCCCGGACGCGACGCCCTCGACCGGGCCCGTCGGGCATCGCGGCGGCGAGGCACCCGCGCATCCGGTGGTCCAGGTCGACGAGGCACGCCGGCGTCGCCTCCGCCCGTGGGCGATAACCGGCGCAGCCCTCGTGGTGGTCGTGACGGGAAGCGTCGCCGCGAGCTATACGCCGTTGTTCGCGGCTCGCGTGATCGAGGTCGAGGGTGAACGGCGATTGGCACCTCGGCGGGTGATGCGGCTCGCCCACGTCGGGGAGGGAACCAACGTGCTGCATCTCGATACCGGCGCTGCGGAGGCCCGTCTCGAGTCCGATCCCTGGATCCTCGACGCCTCCGTCGAAACGCGCCTGCCCGGCACGATCACGATCTCCGTGCGTGAGCGCAAGGCCGTCATGGTGCTGGTCGAGGGGGGTGGCGAGCGGCGACTCGTTGCCGTCGACGGGACGGATCTCGGCCGAGCGCCACGACGGGTCGCCCTGCCCGAGGTCGCCTCCGCATCGGGCGATCCTCTCGGGCCCGAGGGTGTCGCGAGCGCCGGCGCCGTCCTCCAAGCGATGGCTCCGGTCGTGCGGGCACGGGTGGCCTCCGTCGCTGTTTCGGCCGACGGCAGCATCCAGGTCCTCCTCGACGGACCCGTCGAGGTCACGTACGGGCTCGTGGTCGACGCGATGGCGAAGGGGCAGGCACTGCGCGCGATCCTCGACTACGCCGACGAGCAAGACCGAGCTCTGCTTTCCGTCGACCTCTCCGCGCCTGCCGCGCCCACCGCGAGGTTCGTCGGCTCCGTTCAGCCGATGACGGTGCCCGACCCTTCCGCCGACGCGACGAGCGCTTCTGGCGACGACGCTCCCGCCGGGAGCGGCACACCGTCGCCGTCGCCATCTCCGTGACGTCGACCGAACTGTCATCAGAAGGGGCAATCACGTAGAGGGCGTGACTTGACGGACCTGCGAAGAGTTAGTAGGTTTTCCAACTCTACGTCATGTAGATATAACAATAACCGTTCAGTTGATGGTTATGGTTCAACGTAGAACGTGGCATTCCCCCCTGAGATCGAACCGGTTGATCCGAAGCTTCGGCACGTGGAGGAAGGCAGAGAGATGGACGTTCCCCAGAACTACCTCGCCGTGATCAAGGTGGTCGGTATCGGTGGCGGCGGCGTGAACGCGGTGAACCGCATGATCGAGGCAGGCTTGCGGGGCGTCGAGTTCATCGCCGTCAACACCGATGCGCAGACGCTGCTCATGTCCGACGCGGAGGTGAAGCTCGACATCGGACGCGAGACGACGCGCGGTCTGGGGGCTGGCTCCGATCCCGAGGTCGGCAAGGGGGCCTCGACCGAGCACTCCGACGAGATCGAAGAGATCCTGAAGGGCGCCGACATGGTGTTCATCACCGCCGGCGAGGGAGGCGGCACCGGCACCGGCGGGGCCCCGGTCGTGGCGGAGATCGCGCGAGGCCTCGGAGCGCTCACGATCGGCGTGGTGACTCGACCGTTCGGATTCGAGGGACGCAAGCGCGCGACCCAGGCCGACGTCGGGATCACCGAACTCAAGAAGGCCGTCGATACGTTGATCGTCGTCCCCAACGACCGGCTCCTCCAGGTCGCCGACCCCACGATGCCGATGGTCGAGGCCTTCCGCATGGCCGATCAGGTGTTGTTCCAGGGAGTCGACGGCATCACCTCGCTGATCACGACCCCGGGTCTGATCAACCTCGACTTCGCGGACGTGAAGTCGGTGATGTCGGGCGCGGGATCGGCCTTGATGGGGATCGGTCTCGGCACCGGTGCAGACCGTGCTACCGAGGCGGCCAAGGCCGCGATCAGTTCCCCCCTGCTCGAGAGCTCCATCGACGGAGCCAAGGGCGTGTTGCTTTCGATCGCCGGACCCACCGATCTGACCCTGCACGAGGTCAATCAGGCCGCCGACGCGATCACCAAGGTCGCACACCCCGACGCGAACATCATCTTCGGCGCGGTGGTCGACGACGCGCTCGGTGAGGAGGTTCGCGTCACGGTGGTGGCCGCCGGCTTCGACAAGGTCGCGCCCACTGCCGCCGGCGGGAACCAGTTCGAGTCCCGGTTGTCGCGCTTGCTCGAGGAACCCGAGCGCGTCGCAGGCGAGCCTGCCCGCGAGCCGCTTCCTTCGATCCTGTCCGACGACGTCGATGACGAGGGTGGCGTCTTCACGACGGGGGAGCAGGAACCGCAGCCTTCCGTGTCGTTCGATGCCGAGGAGGATCTCGATATCCCCGACTTCCTGAAGAGCTGACCGACCAGGCATCCCCGCTTCGAATGCCCGCAGGGCACGGGGGCGGGGAGGTTCCGACGCGAGGAGGCGCCCTTCCCCCGCCTCTTGGCCGAGAGACCTCCCCGCCCCGTGCGCGTTGCGGCCGAGCACCGGCGTCGATCGCGATGCCGACGCGCTCGCTCGCTGCCATGGCACGATGCGCTGCATGCACGGAACCCGCGACGAGATCCTGAGGAACCTGACGATGATCCGGGAGCGGATCGCCGGTGCATGCGATCGCACCGGTCGAGACCCCTCCGAGGTGACGCTCGTGGCAGCCGCCAAGACCCGGCCGGCGGAGCAGATCCGGTGGGTGGTGGAGGCGGGCACGACCGCGATCGGACAGAACTACGTGCGCGAGCTTCGCGACGTGCGCGATGCGGTGCCCGGCGCTCGATGGCATTACATCGGAACCCTGCAGACGAACTCGGCACATCATGTGGCGGCGCTCGCCGACGTGGTCGAAACGCTGTCGGGCGATCGAGCGATCGAGCGGCTCGCTCGTCGCGCGGCCGAGGCCGGACGCACGCTCGATGCCCTGATCGAGGTCGACTTCACGGGCGAGCGTGCAGGCGTGTCGGCCGATGAGGTCCTCGGGTTGACCGACCGTGTCGCGGGCATGCGAGGGCTGCGGCTCCGGGGTCTCATGACCCTGCCGCCACTCACACAGACGGCGTCCGAGGCCCGGCCGTGGTTCCGGCGCCTTCGCGAACTGCGCGATCTGGTCCGCGAGAACCACTCCGACGTGGTGGACTTGAGCATGGGGATGTCGTTGGATTACGAGGCTGCAGTAGAGGAAGGCGCTACGATGGTACGCATCGGAACCGCCCTGTTCGGCCCCAGGTCACCGACCGGGGGACCGATCGGAGCGACCTGAGACGGCCAGCGAGACGAGAGCGGAGCGATCGGGTCGCAGGCCAGGCGGGACACGAGAGGAACGGAGATGGCCGGCGTGTGGAAGAAGACCCTGAACTACCTGGGGCTGGTCGAGGAAGACGAAGACTTCGTCGACGACATGCCCGAAGCTGACACGGCGCCGGTGCGCCGTATGCGCCCGCAGGCCGTGCGCGAGGTTCCCGCCGAGGCTGAAGGGGTCGTTCGCACGATCGCATCGCCGCGGCCCATGTCCGCAGGCATGGGATCGATCCACAAGTCCGAACCGAAACGGTTCAACGAGGCCCGTGAGGTCGCCGATCGGTTCAAGGACGGCACGGCCGTGATCATGAACCTGCAAGCCACCGAGGACCCGATCGCTCGTCGGCTCGTGGACTTCGCGAGCGGGCTGGTCTACGGCCTCGACGGCAAGATCGAACTGGTGGCCAACCGCGTCTACCTGCTCAGCCCCTCCGACGTCGAGGTGTCAGCGGAGGAACGTGAGCGCCTCGCCGGGACGGGGTTCTACAACCAGTTCTGATCGACAGCGACGACGTGCGGCCCGGCCATCTCGCGGACCTGCTGCTAGCCTCTGCACCCGATGATCCGGCTCGTGTGCGTCGCGCTCACGTTCGTCTGGGTGATCCTCCTCGTGCGGGTCATCCTGAGCTGGGTTCAGCTCGCGGGGTGGCGTCCTCCGGCCGCCGGTCCGCTACGCTCTGCGTACGACCTGTTGTACGACGTGACGGAACCACCGCTGCGCGCATTGCGGCGCATCGTCCCCCCGGCAGGTATGTTCGACCTCTCGGTCGTGGTGGCGTTCATCATCATCTTCGTGCTCCAGACCGCGTTGTGCCGTTGACCAGGAGGGGCCCATGGGCAAGAAGGACACCAGTAGGAGCGAGGCGGACGCGACGGCGGCGAACCTGACGCCGATCGACGTCCAACAGAAGGAGTTCCGCGTCTCGCGCTTCGGGGGCTACAAGATGCGCGATGTCGATGAGTTCCTCGACCAGATCACCGATTCCTTCTCTGCCCTCACGGCCGAGAACGAGCGGCTCCGGGCGGGCGGTGCTGCGCCCGTTGTCGGCGCGCCCGATCTCGATGACGTCTCACGACAGGCGGACGAGATCATCGCCCGAGCTCGCGCCGAGGCCGCCCGCATCACCGGGGAAGCCCGCGCCGCTGCGGGATCGGCCGCGGTGGCCGGTGGTTCGGCCGCGAGCGGTCCACAGGAGCGTGCGGCGGTGAACGCGTTCATCACGCGTGAGCGCGAATTCCTGCAATCGCTGGCCGGGCTCGTGCAAGAACACGCCGAGACGGTCAAGGGCATGGCCAAGGCCTCGCGGCCCGCGCAGCAGCCGGCGAGTTCCGCGAGCGCGACGAACGCTCCATCGGACAAAGCCAGCGCGGCCCCGAAGGCAGCGGAACCCGCGCCGATCCAGCGCGCCGTCCCCGCGGCCGCGCCGGCCTCGGCGACCGACACGGCGCCGCCGACCCCCGAGCCGACCCGAGTGCCCGACACCGAGACCACCGTGCGCATCGAGGAGCCCGCGGCGGCATCCGCGCCCGCGGGACGGGGCGACGCCGACCCCGAGGGCGACCGCTCGCTGCGGGAGCTCTTCTGGGGCGAGGACTGACCACCGTCGCTCGACGCAGGTACGGACGAGACGTCGCCCTGCGCTACCTGGCCGCGCTCGTGTTGGGCGCCGTGTGCCTCGTCAGCCTTGTCGTCGGCATCGCGATCGAACGCGGGGCCACCCTGGTCGGCGTCGCCATCGTGGCAGCGATTTTTTCACTCGTCGCGCTGGGCGACGGCTCGCTCAGGCGTCTGCGGGCGAGGCGTAGTCCGCGCGTCGCACACTGATCCGCACCAGCTCGTCGTCGATCGTGGCCTCGACCGCCGGGCCCTCGACCTCGCCGTGGATCACGTCGACGGCCAGCGTCTCGTTCGCGACCGTCTCCCGGTGTCGCGCGAATGCGTCGCTCACCGATGGGCCGGCCTCGACACCCAGTTGGATCCGGTCGGCCACCTCGAGTCCGGCCGCCTTCCGCGCATCTTGGATCGCGCGGATCAACTCCCTCGCCACACCCTCCGTCCTGAGATCGTCGGTCAGATGCAGATCGAGGGCGAGCGTGATCCCGGCGTCGCTCGCGACACCCCAGCCCTCGCGCACGTCGTGGGACAGGTCGACGTCGTCGGGCCCGAGGGAGACCTCTCCACCGGAGCTCGGCACGGAGATCGATTCCCCGGCGGCCAGCGCACCCGCGAGGTCTCCTTCGTCGGCTGCGAGCGCGGCGGCCACCTCCTGTACACGCGCGCCGAGCCTCGGACCGAGCGCTTTGAAATTGGGCTTGGCATGCCAGCGTCCGAACGACGCTGCCGACTCGGCGAAGACCACCCGGCGAACGTTCAGCTCGTCGGCCACGACATCGAGCAGCGGCCCGAGTCCCTCGTGGCTGCCGGGCAGGTGGACGACGGCTTCGGCCAATGGCTGACGGACCCGGGTCTTCGTCTCTGTTCGCACGGTCCTGCCGAGGCCCACGATCGACCGAGCGGCTCGCATCGCGGCGTCCAGATCGCCGTCGATCGCGAACTCGTCGCCGGACGGATAGTCGGCGAGGTGCACCGACTCGGGGTGTCCGTCGCGGCCGGCTGCGAGGTTCCGCCAGATCGTGTCAGCGATGAACGGAGTGAAGGGCGCGAGCAACGCCGACAGGGTCACGAGGCACTCGTAGAGGGTGTGGAACGCCGCCGCCGCGTCGCGCTCTGCCTCGCCCCCCGGATTCCAGAACCGGCGGCGTGATCGACGCACGTACCAGTTCGAGAGGTCGTCGACGAAGCGCTCGATGCGCCGACCCGCGCCGGTGGCATCGTAGGCGTCGAGGCCGTCGCGGGCCTCGCGGGCCGTGCCGGCGAGCTGGGACAGCACCCATCGGTCGAGCACCGGCCGCTCGACGACCGGTGGCGCCGGCGAGGATGGGTCGAATCCGTCGGCCTCCGCATAGGTCACGAAGAACGCGTGCACATGGCGAACCGTCAGCAGGAACCGGCGCACGACGTCGTCGAGCACCTCGTGGCCGATGCGGCGGGAGGCCCACGGCGAGCCGTTGGTGATCATGAACCAACGCAGGGCGTCGGCGCCCTGGCGGTCCAGCGCCTCCCATGGGTCGAAGATGTTGCCGAGGGACTTCGACATCTTGCGGCCGTCGGCCGCGATGATATGGCCGAGGCATACCACGTTGCGGTACGCCGTCGAGTCGAAATGCAGCACGCCTTCGGCCATCAGCGTGTAGAACCATCCGCGGGTCTGATCGATGGCCTCGGAGATGAAGTCGGCGGGGAAGTGCCGCTCGAATTCGTCGATGCCGCGTCCGAGATCGGGGTGGTACCCCCACTGCGCGAACGGCATCGCGCCGGAGTCGTACCAGGCGTCGATCACCTCCGGGACCCGCCTCGACTCGTCGCTGCACTCCGGGCACGGGAACGTCACCTCGTCGATCGCCGGTCGATGTGGGTCGACATCGCTCACGTCGCGCCCGGCAAGCTCGCCGAGCTCCGTGAGCGACCCGATGGCGCGCAGATGTCCACGGTCACAGCGCCAGATCGGCAGCGGTGTTCCCCAGTAGCGCTCGCGCGACAGCGCCCAGTCGACGTTGTTCTCGAGCCAGTTCCCGTAGCGGCCGCGCTTGATGTGCTCGGGGTACCAGTGAACGTCGTCGTTGACGGCGAGCAACCGGTCCTTGACCTGCGTCGTGCGCACGTACCACGAGGTTCGCGCGTAGTAGAGCAGCGGGGTCTTGCACCGCCAGCAGAACGGGTAGGAGTGCTCGTAGGTCCCCGAGCGCAGCAGCACGCCGCGTTCGCGAAGGTCCTCCACGATCTTGGGGTCGGCATCCTTCACGAACAGTCCGCGCACGAACGCCGGAGCGAGCTCCGTGAACCGGCCGTCGTCACCGACAGGCTTGTGCACCGACCAGTTCTGCGCTCGACCGACCGCGAGATCCTCGGCCCCGAACGCGGGTGCCAGATGCACGATGCCGGTGCCGTCGTCCATCGTGACGAACCCGCCCGCGACCACCGAATGAGCTCCTTCGACGTTGGCGTACGGCGGCTCGTAACGCGCGCCGACCAGCGCCGTCCCGGCGAAGCGCCGCACGTCGGTGCCGCCGTCACCCAACACGGCCTCGCGCAGGGGCGCAGCGACGATCAGGCGTTCGCCGTCGAGCGAGACCTCCACGTAGTCCGCATCGGGATCGACCGCGACCCCTGTGTTCGACGGCAGGGTCCACGGCGTGGTGGTCCACACGACCATCGAGGTCCCCACGAGATCGGCCTGGGGCGCGCTCACGATCGGGAACCGAAGGAACACGCTCGGGTCCTCGACCGTCCGGTATCCCTGGGCCACCTCTGCATCGGATAGCGCCGTTCCACATCGCGGGCAGTACGCCGTGACCTTGTCGGCCTCCTGGAGGAGGCCAGCGACGAACAACGACTTCAGGGACCACCAGACCGACTCCACGTAGCCGGGTGCCATCGTCCAATACGCCTCGTCGAGGTCGACCCAGTAGCCGATGCGTTCGGTGAGCCGCTCGAAATCGCCGACGTAGCGCCTCACCGACTCGCGACATCGAGCGTTGAACGCCGCGATGCCGAAGGCTTCGATGTCACGTTTGCCCGTGGTGCCGATCTCCTTCTCGACCTCGAGCTCGACCGGCAGCCCGTGACAGTCCCAGCCGCCTTTGCGCGGAACGAAGTGGCCGGTCATCGTCTTGAATCGCGGATACACGTCCTTGAACGTGCGCGGTTCGACATGGTGCACGCCGGGCTTGCCGTTGGCCGTGGGCGGGCCCTCGTAGAACATCCACAAGGGAGCACCCTCGCGCTGAGCGAGCGAGGCGCGGAAGATGTCGCGCTCGTTCCAGAACGCGAGGATCTCGCGCTCGAGATCGGGGAAGCTCGCCTTCGTATCCACCGCCTCGAACCTCATGCCCATGCCCCCTTCGTGCAACGGCCCGTCTTCTCCGCCGCGTCGCAGAGCGTCCCGGCTCGGAGGCATCGCCCGCGCACGAGAAACGCCTCGCCCCACGGTGCCGGGACGAGGCGTCGATCCTGCCCCGCGGTACCACCCCGCGTTGCCGCGCCCTCGCGGGCGTCGGCCGCTCGCGACCTCGTCTGAGGCCTCCCGCTGTGACGGGCGGGACCCGCCTGTGTCTCCCATCGGCCATCGGCCGAGATCGGACAGGGGCTCAGAGATGATGTCCGCGCGGGGCTCGGGCCGGGCTCTCACCACCCCCGGCTCGCTCGTGCCTCACGGGTCCGCGCGGCGCGTTCCCGTCGCTGCCTGTGAAGCGCATGGTACACGCCGGGGCCAGCGGGGGCGAGCATACCGTCTTGATGCCCCCTGAGCTGCAGAAACGCGTTCGGCGGAGGTCCATCTGCTACCCTTCGCCGACCATGGCCCAGACCAAGCTGACCGCGAAAGAGATCCGTGAACTGAAGGGTCGCCTCGAAGCGGAACGGGTGGAGCTCGCCGAGCAACTCACGACGATCGAGGAGGAGGCCTTCGCCGTCACCCAGTCGGAGCTGTCGGGCGACGTCGGCCTCGACGACGAATCTGCCGATGCCGGCACCGCCACCTTCGAGCGCGAGAAGGACCTTTCCATCGAGAACAACGTTCGCGACCTCCTGTCCAAGATCGATCGGGCGCTCACGCGGATCGATGACGGCGGCTACGGAGCGTGCGACCGGTGCGGAAAACCGATCGAGAAGGCGCGCATCAAGGCGCTGCCCTACGTCGACCTCTGTATCAAGGACGCGCAGGCGCAGTCGCGCCGATAGCGGTCGTGGACCGCGCACGCAGCCGCGGAGCCGCCTGGTTGTTCGCCGCGGCCGGCCTCGTCTTCCTTCTCGACCGCCTCACCAAGGTGTGGGCGGAGCAGCGCCTGCCGGGTGACCCCATCGACGTCATCTCCGGGGTGCTGACCTTCCGCTTCGCGACCAATCCCGGCGGAGCGTTCAGCCTGGGACAGAACGCTCCCTGGTTCTTCGCGATCGCCAGCGTGATCGTCTCGCTGTTGATCGTTGTGACCGCCTTCCGGCACACGAATCAACTGACGGCGGTCGCCCTCGGACTCGTGCTCGGGGGCGCGGTGGGCAACCTCACGGATCGGTTCGCGAGGGGCGAGGGCTTCTCGGGCCACGTCGTGGACTTCATCGACCTACAGATCTGGCCGGTGTTCAACGTCGCCGACAGCGCGATCGTGGTCGGTGCCCTGATGCTCGTGGTGTCCTCGTTCACCGGTGACCGGCCGACGTCCGCCGATCCCGGCGACGGTGGCACGTCTCGGGAGCCCGCAGACGCGCCCGCCGCCGATGAGCACTGAGACGTTCGTCGCCGAGGCCGGACGGCTCGACGCCGTGATCGCACGGCTCGCGGGGGTTTCCCGAGCCGACGCACAGCGAGCGATCGCCGACGGCGCGGTCCTCGTCGACGGACGGGCTCGTGCGAAGTCTCACACGCTGCGAGGCGGCGAACGGATCCAGATCGACCTCCGGGCGCAGGAAGCTCTCGCAGCCGAGGGTCCCGCGGTGCCGGTGCGATTCGAGGACGAGCACCTCGTGGTGATCGCCAAGCCGGCGGGGCTCATCACCCACCCGACCGCCCAGCGGCGCACCGGCACCCTCGTCAACCGCCTCCTCGGCATGGGGATCCCCCTCTCGAGCGCGGGCGGCGAACTACGCCCGGGCATCGTGCATCGGTTGGACGCAGGAACCTCCGGGCTGATGCTCGTCGCGAAGACCGACGAGACCCACCAGGCGCTCGCCGACATGATGCGCGCCCATTCGGTGGAGCGACGCTACCTGGTCCTTGTCCGAGGCCAGGTGGAACACGACACGTTCGTGGTCGACGCACCCCTCGGTCGACGGGCGGAGCGGATCGTGGTCGATCGAAGCGAGGGCCGTGCGGCCGACACGGGATTCCACGTTCGGGAGCGCCTGGCCAGAGGCACCTTGCTGGTCGCGGTGCCGGGCACCGGCCGAACCCACCAGATCCGCGTGCACCTTCAGGCGATCGACCATCCGGTCCTCGGCGACCGTGCCTACGGGGGAGGAGGACACGACGCCACCGCGCTCGAACTCAGCCGGCCGTTCCTGCATTCGTGGCGCATCGGGTTCGATCATCCATTCACCGCGCAGCGGGTCGAGATCGAGGAGCCGCTCCCGAGCGACCTCGCCTCGGCGCTCGATCGTGCCCGCCGAACCGTCGATTGACCTGGTGCCTTGACGGCCCCATGGGCCGGGCGTAGGTTGGTCATCCCTCGAATCACACCGATGTAGTTCTCCACACCGCGTCGGCGCACTGTGGATATCCTCCCCGCCGGGAACCGCGGTCAGGAGCGCCGGGAGATCGGGCAGGCGAGTGAAGGAGACCGGGCACTGCATATGAGCGAGCGCAACGACGGTTTCGTCCACCTCCACGCCCACTCGGAGTACTCGCTGCTCGACGGGGCCGCCCGTATCGATCCGCCTTCCTCGAACCCGGGCGCTCCCACGATCTTCACGGAGGCGCAACGGCTCGGCATGGGGGCCATCGCGGTCACCGACCACGGATCGATGTTCGGCGCGTTGAGGTTCTTCGAAGCCGCCAGAGCGTCTGGGGTGAAGCCGATCATCGGGGTCGAGGCCTACGTCGCCCCCGGCTCTCGCTTCGACCGCGATCCGGGGGAGCGCGAGGAGAAGTACTACCACCTCACCTTGCTCGCCCGAAACGAGACCGGGTACCGGAACCTGCTGAAGCTCGTGTCGGCCGCGTACCTCGAGGGCTTCTATCACCGTCCGCGCATGGACAAGAGACTCTTGGCCGAACACGCCGACGGCATCACCTGCCTGGCCGGCTGCCTGTCGAGTGAAGTCTCGGTGCAGCTGGTGAACGGCCAGGCCGAGCGCGCGGCCCAGACCGCGGCCGAGTATCGCGACATCTTCGGTGCCGACCACTACTACATCGAGGTCATGGACCACGGCATCGCCGACCAGCGGAAGATCTTGCGCCAGCAGTTCGATCTCGGTCGAGCCCTCGGCATCCCGGTCGTCGCCACGAACGATCTCCACTACACGTTGAAGGAGGACGCCAAGCCTCATGACGTGCTGCTGTGCATCCAGCAGCAGAAGGTGCAGACCGATCTGAAGCGGCTGAAGTTCGACTCCGACGAGTTCTACTTGAAGAGCGCCGCGGAGATGCGGGCCGTCTTCGCAGAGGCCCCCGAGGCGTGCGACAACACCCTCGACATCGCCGAAAGCGTCGAGCTCGATCTCGTCTACGGCGACCGAGCGCCCGCCGACCAGCGCTACCACCTGCCTCGGTTCGAGACGCCCGGCGACCTCGATCGAGACATCTACCTCCGCCGGCTCGTCGATGAAGGGGCGGTCGCGCGATACGGCGACATCACGCCCGAGATCCGCGAGCGCGTCGATCACGAGCTCGACGTGATCACGAGCATGGGGTTCGGCGGCTACTTCTTGATCGTATGGGACCTGATCCGGTACGCACGGGAACAGGGCATCAGGGTCGGCCCCGGCAGGGGTTCGGCGGCCGGGTCGGTGGTCAGCTACGCATTGCGCATCACCGACCTCGATCCGCTGCGGTACGGGCTGTTGTTCGAGCGCTTCCTCAATCCCGACCGCATCCAGATGCCCGATATCGACATGGACTTCGACGAGCGCCGGCGCGACGAAGTGATCCGATATGCGACCGAGAAGTACGGAGCCGATCACGTCGCGCAGATCGTGACGTTCCAGACGATCAAGGGGAAGCAGGGCATCCGCGACGCTGCCAGGGTGCTCGGGTTCCCGCCGGTTGTCGGCGACCGCCTCTGCAAGATGTATCCCCCGGCGGTCATGGGCCGCGACTACCCGATCGAGGATGCGTTGAAGCTCTCGCCCGATCTGGCCAACGCGTATGAGCGCGAGCCGGAGGCCAAGGAGATCGTCGAGACGGCGCGAGCGCTCGAGGGGCTGCGACGGGAAGACTCCGTGCACGCCGCCGGCGTGGTCATCGGCGACGCACCCCTCGTGAACTACCTGCCGCTCAAGCTGTCGAAGGACTCGCGCGACGATTCCAAGAAGGTCGTCACGCAGTTCGACATGAACGGCGTCGAGGCGCTCGGTCTGCTGAAGATGGACTTCCTCGGCCTGCGGAACCTCTCGGTGATAGAGGACACACTGCGCCACCTGAGGGCTCGCGGGGTCGACCTCGACATCGACCACGTGCCGCTCGACGACGAGGCCACCTACCGCATGCTGCAACGCGCCGAGACGACCGGCGTCTTCCAGATGGAATCGGCCGGCATGCGCCAGCTGATCAAGGTGCTGAAGCCCGACCGCTTCGAGGACCTTATGGCGCTCGTGGCCCTCTACCGCCCCGGGCCGTTGAACAACGGTCTGCACACGGAGTACGCCGAGCGCAAGCATGGCCGGCGCCAGGTGAGCTACCCGCACGACGATCTCGAGCCGATCCTGCGCGACACATATGGCGTGATGATCTACCAGGAACAAGTGATGCAGGTCGCCGTGGCGCTCGCGGGGTTCTCGATGGGTCAGGCCGACACCCTCAGAAAGGCCATGGGCAAGAAGAAGCTCGAGGTGCTCATGCCGTTCAAGGAGCAGTTCATCGCGGGGGCCGTCGACAAAGGATATGAGCAGAAGCTCGCGGCCGAACTGTTCGAGATGATCGTGCCGTTCGCCGACTATGGGTTCAACGCGTCGCACGCGTGCGCATACGGGTACGTCGCCTATCAGACCGCCTACCTGATGGCGCATCATCCGGTGGAGTACATGGCGGCGATCCTCACGTCGGTCAAGGACGACAAAGACCGCAAGCCTTACTACCTGTATGCGTGCCGGAGCATGGACATCGAGGTGCTGCCACCCGATGTGAACGAGTCCGAGACCGACTTCGCACCCGCGCCGGTCGACGCGCCCTCGATCCGCTACGGGCTGTCGGCCGTGCGGAACGTCGGCGAGGGGGCGGTGACGAAGATCATCGAGACCCGCCGAGCCGAGGGAGCCTTCACCTCGTTCTCCGATTTCTGTCGGAGGGTCGACCCGAGTGTGCTCACGAAGCGGGTCTTCGAGTCGCTCGCGCAGGCC
>Ga0224505_10000359_pt1 | contig 31511 bp, 28 predicted proteins | sample SF_Jan12_sed_USG_FD_169102 | JGI IMG/M metagenome (GOLD analysis project Ga0224505, IMG submission 169102) | Sediment microbial communities from San Francisco Bay, California, United States - SF_Jan12_sed_USGS_4_1 | ecosystem: Environmental > Aquatic > Marine > Sediment | place: USA: California... | reverse complement strand
CCGTCTTGGAGAAATCTTCAAGGAGGGGAAGTCGTAGCGAAAAGAGCAGCCCTACATTCAATAGACAATAGACTACTCAGAAAATCCTTGTATATTTGCAACCCATCAGGCCGGAGGAATATCCTGGTCATAATACAGGAGGATGATTATGAGCACTTTGAAGACAGTTAGTCCCACTCTCTTTGATTTCTCAGAGAAACTGGTCTTACTATTTTGCCTGGCCACATTCTGTGCGGGATGCTCTACCTCTTATAAAGCCACGCTTTCTCCCGCCCTGTCCGAGCACATCGAACCCTCATTAACCTTCCCTCAAATTAAAGAGTCTCCTGATAGCTTTAAGGGGAAACTCGTCATACTCGGCGGACAAGTCCTCTCGGCTAAACGATTGAAAGAGACAACGCAACTCACCATCCTCCAATTGCCCCTCATCGATGACCGGGAACCCACCACCGAACTCACACAATCACAAGGACGGTTTATCGCGGAACAGCAGGAATTTTTAGACCCGGCAACCGTCCCTTCAGGAACCCGGATCACTCTGGTTGGAGAACTGTCCGGATCTGTCACACAAAGTCTTGACGAAACGGTGTACACCTATCCCACGCTCATCATGAAACACTTCAAAGTCTGGCCGGCTTATCATTCGGATTACGAAAGATATGGGCCCTACTACCCATATCCCTATGGATATCCCTATCCCTATGCTTACCCTTATTGGAGGCCATACGGGCGATTTTATCCCTACTCCCCCTATTGGTATTGGTAAGACACACCAGCCCAACGACATTTTCTCCCTACCGTCTGATTTCCCAAAGCCGAAGATTCTTTAACCACCCGATTGAATCCTGAGGAAAGGATAACTCAAAGACCAACGAGGATCGCTGGAGATTCGATTCAATCCACGTTACGTTGTGGATGCAAAAAAAATGGGAGGAGCAATAGCCCCTCCCACATAAGACTGGCAAGTCCGTCAGGCTGAAAGCCAGACGCCGAATTTATAACATCGGGCCCGGTTGAGGTTCCTGGTATCCGGGCTCCATTGGCGTTTCTCCCGCTGAAGGGGCTTCCATAGGAGTCTCGCTCATCGGATGCTCTTTAGTGACAGGAGCTTCTTCAATCGGCGTTTCTTCCGTAGTGGGAAATACCACCATGACGCTTGATTCGGTAGGAACGGGGGGCACAATCGCTACACTATCAAAGTCAGCCATAAGCCCTATCGTGTCGTCTCCACCGTCTAGCAAGAGGGTAATCTGCGTGGTATCGTTTCGCCATTCCGCCACCATCTTCAGATGACCCCGCATCACGGCCTGACCCCATAAACTCTGATCATATCGATAAAGGGGATCCAGCCAGATTTCCTGAACCGACGTCGGCGTTCCATAAGACTGGGTTATCCAATTTTTGACCGTATGGAAATCCTGAATAAATTCCACAACATCATCATGTTTCGGTTCAAATAAGTAATTGGCCTGAGCAAGCTTATCTTCGTAGAACGTGTAGGTGAGCGCAGTATCGATCCCTTCGATTTGGCTGCGATACGCTACCCTCTGCTCATAGTTTTCCAATATAGGGGACTGGAGCTCCCAAGACGGCTGGACGGGTTCATTCGTTTTGACTTCCAGGGCATTCATACCCCAATCCGTACTTCGCCGTTCCAATGTCTTAGGTTGGGCAGGAACGACCGTCTTTTGTATCACTGAAGGCTGCGCTTCTTGATGATGCGTAGGCCCCGCCAGCAAATGACCATTCGAATCCCGATGACGGGTCAAATGTAGATATTCGGAGACATCATGGGCAAAACTTGTGCTCAACAAGGAGGTTCCGAACACGACAACGGCGCCCGTCAAGAAAAAGTGTGTTTTCATAGCAATTCCCATAGTCCTCAGGGTTTTCAATCGCAACGAATGATCTGAAGATCCTCTTAGGGTTTAACCACAGGTGGATCTCAAGCTACGACCACTCGTCAGTCAATATAGAATAGTGTCGGTTATTGAGGAGAGAACTTGAGGGTGGGAAGAAGAAAACGCTGCCCGGACCATTGGCCACATACCCGACCAAAACCAATGGAGCGCAAGCAGAATTTTTAAGACCGTGAGCAACCAAGTGGCAGGAATCGGCTGTCACATGAAACAAGACAGCACTTAGAGGTATGGATTTTTTTGGTTGTCTTTCCTTTCAAGGTTTTTGAGGTAACGGGCCATACTATGGTCTTTAATGCCATCGGTTCCGGGTTTCCCCAAATCCTCAATTCGACCCCGCACACGATTGACAAACGTATTCCAAAAGTGCAAATCGGTCTGAAGATTTCCTGAAGCATCGAACACCAAGACCTGCCCCACATGCCGATACCCCATCGCACGTGTAGGCACGCGCGTCACCACATCATTATTATTCACAAACCGGAAAGTCCGGGATTGAAAATCCAGATCAAAATTCCTCGCAAAGGTTTTTCCGCCAACCCGGGGTTGTCCAAACGTGTATAACCCATGCACTGGTTTGGCCTCTTCTCCAAATGTGGCCACGGCCAATGTTGCCAACGCAGCCCCCAAGCTATGTCCCGTCACCCATAAGGATTGAGCCTGAGTCTGCCATTTGTTAATAATTTTCTGAATTTCAGGCCAGACGGCTTGAAGCGCTTGTAAAAATCCTCGATGAACTTTTCCGTAAGGCCCCGGTTTACGCTTGATTTGAGCGTCCGTCATCCAATCTTGCAAGGTTTGGGGCTCTGTGCCTCGAAAGGCCACAAGAATCATCTCCGAGTTACCAGCCAGAAAGACCTGTGTGTCTTTTCGATCGATAAATGCAAATTGGGCATATCCCCATTTCTCCACTTCGGGCTTGATAGATTCCGGAGATTGATAGGCCAGCAAGGCCGCTTTAGCCAGCATTAGAGCGTTCTGAGGACGATATTGGGTAGTCCGTGGATCAAAAATATCCTGTCCCATGACAAATCCTCCTTGATGAGTTTACGGATTCTTTGAATGCGTTTTAGCACGCATCTCAGGCAAACACCGCCTGACTATACTGGAGAAGTGGAAACAAATCTAGAACAGCGGAAACCGTCAAAGGGCAAGGAGAGGAGACGAAGAATCGGCAACGGGAAATTCGTGAGAAAGGGTCACAGAAAAAAAGGCGCTTTCACCTGACTTCTTAACACCAGGCAACATGACCGGACCAATCCCCACCGCTTCCGGATAAAGGCTGTTCAAGGATCTCCCGCCAGTTTTTCCTCAGATTGTCTAACATCTGGAGATACCCTTTATAGGAATTGGGCTTATGAATATATCCGTTCACCCCCAGACCGGCTGTTTGGCAGATGTCCTTCGGGGCTTTGGATGTGGTCAACACCACAACGGGAATACAGGCAAGGGATGGATCTTTCTTGATTTCAGTCAGGACTTCTCCTCCAGTCATGTGAGGCATATTCAAGTCCAAAAGAATCACGCTGGGGCGTGGGGAACAGGCTCGATCGGAAAATGGGCCTCGGCGGTACAAATAATCAAGGAGTTCGTGGCCGTCATGCACAAGTCGCAATTCCTGTCCCACCGGGACCTCACCCCATGCCTCTTTCACTATTTCACAGTCATCACAATTATCGTCAACCAACAAGACAGTGTGAATGGGCGGAGTCACCATAAAATCTCTGAATTCGACCTAATACGAATGGAGAAGGCGCGTTGTGCGACAATGATGGTTAACGACAAAGAACACAGACACTGTATCGGCCAAAATCTTCCAAAACTTGCCTGGGCCGAAAAGAAGGTTGCCCTATCACGCGGTTTGGTTTGTGCATCCCACCGGGACGCATGACGGAGAAGCGGAGGCTTTAGAGAAATACGAGGAAAAAAGCTGCTGCGGGGAAGGGTATTCCGGAATATGTTTCGGCCAATGACCGACGTGTCGGACGTGGAGCCACTGCAGGAGGGCATCCCATCCTTTGACCCGAATAACATCGGCATGCTCTATCTCACGATTCCAGGGTTGATCCATCACAAAGACTTGCATGCCGAGAGCACGATACCCCTGAATATGGTGAGGATGATCATCAATCGCAGCGGTCATAGATTCAGGAATTGCGGTTTTTTCTTCGGTATGATACAGAGCGTCAAAAGGAATACCATGGCTCACCAGCCACTGTAGAGTTTGAGGACGTGAATGAGGGCGCCGGGCCGTCACAATGACAATGCGATAGCGGCTATGAATGATGGCCAAGGCCTGTTTCGCCCCTGGGAAAAGCGGCAAGCGTGGAATGGACTCCTCGTGAAACCGGGAAAAAATTTCCTCAATGAGCTCACGTTCTAATTGGCTCGTATCCAACCCTCCGGCACTGCCATACAGCCCCACAGGCCAGGGTGTTCCGGTCAGTTCCTGAAACAACCGCTGCACTTCCTGTTCCGCACGACCTAAAACATTATCAATATCAACGGCAAAACATGGTCGATTCATTGAAGGCACACCATCCCTTCCTTTTGCATTTTCGCCAGCATTTCAGGGAGAAGTCATGAAGAGAGAGGAGCTTGTCCCCACCTAATTCTTACCATAGGGATATTCGAGCCAAAGAATCAAGCATGGCGCTCAGCCCTCTTCTCGCCAGAGATCCACGGTGGGCAAGCATCGGTTTTTGAAAATAAGAAGGATTATGGGGATAACCTGGCAGCAAGAGGCTGGTCGTTGAAATGGCTTCGAAGAGGCCGATGGGTTAAGGCAAGATAAGCCTTTTTGATGGATCGCACCGGCGTGACTTCCATCATAAAGGGAGTTTCCCAATCGCCGTCAGCCACATCCGGCTCCTCTGGAATTAACACCCTTCGATAGTGTTGTTCATGGGCAGCCAAAATCTTTAACGGCACCCCGCCCACGGTTCCTACATGTCCGTCCGGCGTCACTGTGCCGGTCAACACGGTCTCCTCATCCACAGGCTCATTTTTAGCAAGCGCAATGACATTCAGAGCCGCCATGGCCGATAAACTTTCTCCGTACAGGGTCACCCCCGGATACGGCAGAATAAACCGGACCGTCCAGGAATCAGAATTGAGGCCAGCAGCCTCTACAACCCGATCGAGAGCCTCTTTGACCGATTGTTGCGCATACGGTGAAAACTTCCCCGGCATGGTGAGAAATTGGATGAACAAGCCGTCGTGATCCTGTCGTTGGAGAAATTCCAATTGAATTTCCGCAACAATGCCAACCTGCTCAGACTGTTCGTTCATCGTGGTTCCGAGAATAGGAATAGCCGCCCGAATATGCTTAAGCGGCGAGTCCCCTCCGGGCGCAGCATGCCCCCAGGAAGGAAACCCCCACGACACGAACATCGAGAAGAATAGGGCCCCGGTGAAGACCCAAGAGGTCGAGATCGCACATCTTTGTTGAATTTCCGCCGGACCAGAAAGGGATGATACGAGAAACCACCTGCGAAGCGATGCCTGACATCCAACCATCGTCATCCTCCTTGAATGCTGTCTGTTTCCTTTCGGCCAGCCGAGGAGGGAACTTAAGCATCAGGAGGATGTACACAATGCCTCGCGGTAATTTGCTATGCCATGACACCATGTCGCTCCACCAACATCCTTTTCGTCAGGTAACATAAAGAACGGCCGCGAGAACACCGAGGAGGAGACCAGCAACTCCCCACGATAGAAGACAGAACGATCATTCCTGGAACTCATCGTCGTTAAACCGATGGCCATCAAACGAATTCCAACGACATCCGTTCAAGTGGGCATGTACCTCTGTGGGATCGACCGCTCATGGCTGGATACCCCCTTCCTCATGCATCGGTTTCTCATCAAATCTTCTGCCGATATTGCCAAATTACAACAATGCGGAATTCAGGAAATCACAATTGATACGAGTCGTGGACTTGATGTGCCATCTGAGCCCGAACCGCCCCACAAACAGGACGATAACTTCACTCCTGCGCCAGATCCATCGGCAACCATTCCTTCAGTGGCACAAGAGGTCGAACGCCTTCAAAAGCTTCCATCTACCGTGCAGGGAAAATCCCTCTCCGGGGAACTCAACTCTATGAAACACGCACGGCAATACATGCTCGAAAGCGTGCAGGATATCCTCCAAACACTGGCGAAAACTGGAGGAATGGCCATTGATCAGGTTCATCACGTCACCCAATCCATCATGGCTGACACGCTCGGGCATGAAGAAGCCTGTATCACAATGATCCGGACCAGAGATTTTTCGCCGGTCTTGTTCGATCACGCGCTCGCGGTGAGTACATTAGCCGTCCTACTGGGCCGAGCTGTGGAATTAGAGGAAACGCAGTTACGACACCTGGCAACCGCCGGCCTGCTCCATGATGCCGGGCTCTTAAAAATCCCACAAACGCTTCACCGGCCCCTTAACCAATTATCGGACTCCGAATTAGGGGTGTATCACACCCATCCACGACGGGGGGTTGAAATGTTGACCAGACAGTCAACTCTCGCGAACGAGGTTGAGACGTTGATTCGCGAACATCATGTTGCGCTGGATGGCTCTGGATATCCTACCAACATTGATCCAGCGAAGATTCAAACACCCAGCCGCATTCTTCGAATTGTCGACGAGTATGATGAACTCTTGAGTGGTCACCAAACGGGAAATTCCATGTCGATCCGAGTCACTCTCCAAACCTTATATCAACAAGGGAAGAAAGGTCTGTTGGATGGGGAGTTGGTAGCGACCTTCATTAATTTGATTGGAATCTACCCCACCTATGCCCTGGTGGAATTAAGCACGGGGGAACGTGGAATCGTCACGGCCAACTCCCGGGACAACCTGCTTCACCCAACCATTCTCCTCATCCAGGATGCGGCCCATCAACCCTTGAATGACCCGATTCCCTTCAACTTTTCGGTGCTGTCTGCTAAGGGGCTACGGCCGGAGATCGTGCAAGTCCTGCCTCCCGAACAAGTCGGTATTGGGCTGGATTCCGCCCTTAAAGACTGGATGACCTTGTAATCATCCTTCATCTCTGTCAGGTTGAAAAAACCCTATCAGCCCAAACACACCCCGTAATCGGGAGCGAAAGTGTGATCGCATAATCGCCGGAAATCCGGATATCGATCTCCATGGAGCATCTTCCAAAAATCCCTCTTATCCTTGCCTAACATTCCAAAAGGCAGACGTAATTCACCTGACGCTTTGTGGCCTGCAACACCCTCAAACAATTTGTGGTCAAACCACCCCGGAAGAACAGCTCCGCGGCAATATCCAACTGCAAGGATCATCATGCTCAAGCAAAGCCACGAATGAGACATCCAGCAAGTTTCAAAAAGGGATGACGATAAAGGCAGAGTCATCAGACAACCGTTTAGCCCCGCAGCATCGGCGGAACGGAGGAGGACTCAGCCATGAAACAGATACTCCAACATCCGACAACAAGACTTTGGTGTCTCGTAGGCCTCACAGGAATGGCCCTCTCAGCCGCTATCTTCCTGGGAGAGGGACAAGCCCGAACGCTGACTACCCCTCCACCCATTGAATCCGTCAGGGCTCAAGACACATACTCCACCCGGACCTTGTCCAAGTCATCCCTTTTAGAAAAAAATCAGATCTCCCCAACGACGAAACCTTCCCATCACCCTGAGGCGGTCACCCAGGAGATGAACAACGAAGAACAACCTAAGAAGAAAAGACTCGGATTAGCGATCTTATTTCTCGGGATGTTGGCAGAAAAAAGCTGAACGACTTTATCAGCGTCAAAAAACGGCTCCGCGACCTGACCATGTGACATTTCGCCGGGTGAGAAAAATGTCCAGGATGAAGGTCAGGATCCGACAAATGTTTACAACAAAGGCGGATTTGAATCAGTCGTCATGAACGTCGGCGACAACTCTTCTAAAGCCAATAACAAGGCATGCGTCCCGGAGCGGCCATGACCATGGGATTGAACCGCAAGATAGAGCGTTCGAACAAGAGTCAATCCCGGCAGAAGTAACCCCATTCGATTGGCTTCCTCCAAGGCGACCCCCATATCCTTAATAAAATGCTCCACAAAAAATCCTGGCTTAAAGTCCCGTTTTAGCATCCGGGGCGCCAAGTGTTCCAAGGTCCAACATCCAGCGGCCCCGCTTCGAATAGACTGTAACATTGTTTCCCCATCCAGCCCGGCTTGGCGGGCATAGAGCAAGGCTTCACACACCCCGATCATCGTCCCAGCAATCGTGATTTGATTGCACAATTTGGCATGCTGACCGCATCCTGCCGGACCTTGATATACCAGGGTTTTACCAAAAACTGATAAGATGGGCCTGACCGCTTCAAACACCGTGGACTCGCCACCAACCATAATGGACAAAGTGCCATTCCGTGCCCCCACATCCCCGCCCGACACCGGGGCATCGAGCACAAAAGCCCCATTACCGAAAGCCACACTCGACAATTCACGCGCCAACGTGGGTTCAGAAGTGGTGAAGTCCACAAAGACCTGACCCGCACGAGCCTGAGCCACCACCCCGTCTGGCTGGAGATATATCGCACGAACATCCTGGGGAAATCCCACCATTGTACAGATCACATCGGTCTCGGATGCTAAAGCAGCAGGACTGTCGGCCCACCGAGCGCCTTGCTCCAATAACGGCTGAGCCTTCGACCGGGTGCGGGTAAAAACTGTTAAGGCATACCCCGCAAGAAGAAGGTGTTCGCACATCGGTGCGCCCATCACTCCTGTGCCGATCCAGCCAATACGAACCGGCGAGGGAAGGGAAAAATAAGGGATCGCATTGGAAGAGGCACTCATGAAAACTTTTGTGCGTCTATCGTTAATCAGCAGCAGGCTGTTGTTGTGTCAAACAATGAATCGTGCCGAACCCCCAGACCAGGTCCACCGCATGAATACCGACTACGGTTCGATCAGGAAACAGTTCGGACACAATCCCCAAGGCCACCCGATCTTGAGGATCATTAAACGTGGGAACCAGGACAGCCGAATTGCCAATATAAAAATTGGCATAACTGGCAGGCAGCCGGCGTCCTTCAAAGTACAGCGGGCCGGGCATGGGTAATGGCACCACCAATAATTTTCTTCCGTCTTCCGCCCGCATGCCCTGAAGCCGCTCCATATTTTCAGCCAAGGGACGATAGTTCTCATCGGCTGGATTCGATTCCTGACACAGAACTACCGTATAAGGATCTACGAACCGGCACACATCATCCACATGCCCATGCGTGTCGTCACCGGCAATCCCTTTTCCCAGCCATAGCACTTGCGTAATCCCTAAGTGGGCACGAAAGACGTCTTCATAATCCTGTCGAAAAAAGCCGGGATTCCGCACCTGTACCTGTTCATCCAGCAAACATTCTTCCGTGGTCAACAAGGTCCCTTGCCCGTTCACGTCGATGGCACCACCCTCAAGAACAACCTCCTGTTGATTTCGTGCAATGGAGACAACTGGAATCTTGATTTTCTGGCCTAACCGAACCGGGATCCGATCATCCAATTGCCAATCCCTATACTTGGCCCAAGCGGTAAAGCGAAAACGGGCAATGGCCACCTGAGCATCAGGCTGATCCCGTTTCACAAAAATGGGAGCAAAGTCCCGTGCCCACCCCCGGTTAGTCGGAATTCGAAAAAACTGGATACGGGTCATATCCACCCCAACTTTGTCCAACACCCGCCGGGCCTTCAATTCATGCTCTTTGTCATTCACGAGAATGCGCACAGTTTCTCCGCCAGAGAGCTTCCGAACCATTTCCCCATACACCCAATGAATAACTCCCATTTTCCCCGGCCAATCATTCGTATTATGGGGCCATCCCAGCCAAGTGGCCTCATGCAGCTCCCACTCCGCCGGCATCCGAAAATCCTCCAAGGCCCTAGTACTTCTTTCTTCAATCCCAGCCATCTCACCAAGACCTTCCGCTAATAAGTAGCCGCAATTTAAAAAAAATCCCCTCCTTTGTAAGGAGGAGGTGGGGAGGAAGAATCATCAGATATTCTAGAACCAATGGACAAAGAAGCACTGGTTCGCGGATCATCAATGCCCTGACTTTCTTATTCATCCAACAACCGTTTCGTAATCCCCTCATAGGCGTCGATGCGACGGTCGCGGAGGAAAGGCCAGTTACGGCGGACCTCTTCAATCCGCTTGAGAGCAATGTCCACCACCAGCGTCTCTTCCCGATCCACCGAAGCCTGTGCCAAGATCCCACCAAAGGGATCGCACACAAACGAACTACCCCAAAACTCCAACCCGTCTCCTCCGGCTGGAGCCTCATAGCCCACCCGGTTCACAGCCACTACAAACACGCCATTAGCAATGGCGTGACTGCGTTGAATCGTCATCCAGGCCTCGCGTTGCGCGTGACCCTCTTCAGATTTTTCCTGGGGATGCCAGCCAATGGCCGTTGGGTAAAACAAGATCTCCGCTCCCTGCAACGCCGTCATTCTAGCGGCCTCCGGATACCATTGATCCCAACAAATCAACGGCCCTACACTCGCATGAGTGGTTTTAATCGCCTGAAACCCACGATCCCCAGGAGTGAAATAAAACTTTTCGTAATACGCCGGATCGTCCGGGATATGCATCTTGCGATACAGCCCAACCATCTCTCCCTGTTCATCCAACACGACAATGGAATTATGGTAGACCCCTGCCGTCCGCCGTTCAAACACCGACACCAAAATCGTCACACCATACTTTTTAGCAATCTTGCCGAAGGTTTCAGTGGAAGGTCCAGGCACCATTTCGGCCAAGTCGAACAGAGCCGCATCTTCCTTCTGGCAAAAATATTGGGAGCGGAATAACTCGGGTAGGCAGATAATCTTCGCCCCATTGTTTACGGCTTCTTGAACCTTGACCACCGCACGTTCCAAATTCTTGTCAGGATTGGCCGAACAGGCCATTTGAATCAAACCGATTTTCAGCATAACGTTATCCCAATTCGATTATCCCTTCCTTGTGTAAGCAAAGCTCGCCGTTACCGGACGCACCAAACAAGGTTGGGGGAGGTAGAAATATCAAAGCTGGACAGTCAACAATTGTACAATGCCAATCAAAGTTCAAAAGCCATATTGCCCATCTCCCCCTCTTTAATCCTCCCCTTACAAAGGAGAGAAAAATCGATCAAGATGTGCGAGAGAGCATGACCATCTTAGTCGTTAGGACGGAGCATGGCACAGCCGGGATCCCGAGCCACAAACATCCCTGCGACTTTCCGGTCTTGCTCCTTAAACGCCTTGTGCCACCAGCAGGCGGCATTCCAGAGATGCTCGGGCGCACTGTTGCGCTCGGAGGCACCCGGCGTCACACCTAACCCCAATCCTTCAAAGATGAATTCAAGATAGGACGAGGCGGCAATAGGCATCCCTTCTCGCAACGGATTGCGCTTAGCCCCTTGCGACCAAAGATAACTCTGCCAGACGCCAAGCATGTCCCAAAAATTGTATCGGACCCGGTCCAGATTCCAGTTCATCGCGCGCTTTTTGAGTTTCTGGGCTTCTTCGTCCACCATGCTGACGGCCACCAACCCCACATTCGCATCGATGTCTTTGCTTTCATACTGGCCTAAGGTGCCTTCGTTGATACCATTGCATTCCGGCCTGGGGAAGACCCCGTTTCGTGGATGCAGCGGCACTTCCAGTATCGGCAAGGACCGGAGCGAGGTGCGGGAGGTCACCGGTGCCGCCACGACAAAGAGATGGGACCAGTAACTGGGCCGCAAGTCCCAGCGCAACATGGCTTGGGCCGTTCGCAAGGTATATCCCGGCATGTCCCGGCTGCCGATCAGCCCTACCGTCATCAATCCGCGATTGCCGATGCCCTGTTTCTCCAAATCGGCAAAGGCATCGCTAAAAAACTGCAGGTTAGTGCGTTTCCCATATTTGCTGGTCCAGTCTTTGATGGCCGGATTTCTGGTCGAGATTTGAGAATGGCGCATAAGAAGTTCCTTTCTCTCGGATATCTAGGGAATGAGCGAGAGACTATTTCCAAATCTATCGCAACAGTAATTCTTTTTTAAACACCTGCTTCAATGGACCACCCGTGCCTTGTGGAGGCGCTTCTTCGTCCCAATCCAGTTGAATGAGCTTGGCCGGCAACCGCCACAATTCCAATTCGAACCGTATTCGAGACCGGCCTCCCAAGGCACTGCCAGGAGACATCCGTACCAGGCCTACATTATTTTGGATGGTCATGATCTCAAGATGTTTCTGCGGATCAATCGCCCAGATCGATTCGCCACCGTTGGCATTCGGCCGAACCCGAATCCGTTCGGGTGGTGCTTCGGGTTTCGTATTACCTGGACTAATCATCGCCGCCGGCGAGGCAATGAATTCCGGGACACCGTAGGGCGCATCGGGAAAAGGGCCGTGGGCTTCGGCATAGCGTCCAGTATGAATATCTCCGGATAGGATCAGAATATCGTGCGGTTGATGTTCGGCATTGTCTCCGGCGAATGACCGTTCGAGCACCCGCCACAGACGAGCGTAATCTTCCTTAAAATTCGATAAGGAATGATCTTTGTAATCCCCATCTTTTTGAAAGAGAGGTTGACCCAGGACCAAAACGCCTGGCCCCGTCAACCCCTGTTGCCAGGCTTCCAGCGCGTTCCATTGTTGTTCCGACATGAAATGGCTGGAGCCTGTGTCGTTGCACTCCTCCCGTTCCGACCGGGTGTCGGCAAGAAAGAAGGAGACCGGGTCAATGGTGAATGCATACCAACGAGCATCGTCAGGATTCAGACATCGTTGATACTGGTAATAGAGTTCCTCAGCCCCTCGCCCGTATTTTTGGCGATTCTTCGGATCCCAGGTCTGCGGCAGGTGGACTTGTTTTTCGGGGTAATCATTCCAGTACTCATGGTCATCGCAGGTCACGAAATTGGGACAGGTTTGCAGAGCTTCCCGGTAATATTCATCCCCCCAATATTGTTGATACCGTTTCGCATACAGCTCGATCCCATCGTCACCTAGATCCCAATTGTTGGGCCAATCCCCATAGACTTGATCGCCCACAAGAAGTTTGAATTGCGAGGCAAATTGCCGTTGTAAATCCTGCAAGCCAGCCCGGTAATACCCATCCCGATCATTGTTTTGCCAAAAGCAGGAGGCAAAAAGGAAGGTGACACGGTGGTCGGTGACTTGTCGGGGGAGCGTCGACCAGATAAATGTTTGCGCATCGCCATTGCTTCCCACCTGGATATGAAAGAGGGCGCCTTGCGGTGGCGGGGAGGCCTGTAATTGCACCGAACATAGACCCATCCGACGCTTCAGTCCGGGTAATTGCGGAAGTAACCTCCATTCGGTTTCTACGGAGACAATCCTTCCGCCTTGGCGCACTTCAATAGGGGGAGGAGCAAACCCACCTTCCCCTTTTTGCGAACACCAGATCCGCCAACCTTGGCCGTCCGGGAAGGGAGCCCCTGGTATCACCCACAATTTCATGAAACAGGTTTTAACAAAAACCGCAAAATAATTCGACTGTCATATGCCCTTTGCAACAGGGAAGAACGGAATCTAGCTTTGGAGCGTTTTGGGCGGGACGATCTCCTCCATGGAAGATTCGGACTCGGAAGATGAAAAATCCCCGGTTGAGGGCAGATCCAAGACATCCTTTTGCTCCGGTGGGCCGATGGGATCTTGCGCCAAATTTCTGAGGGTGATCCCGTCCAGTGCCGCATCAATGGCCGCATCTCGTCGCATCAACAACTGGCTAATGCCATCTGTCCCCATCGAAAATGATTGCGGGCCGCTATGAGGTTGATGTTGCACCACTCGCAATACCTCCCCCACCGGGATAGACTCCGGAGGCCGAGCCAGGACCAACCCCTGGGGATCATCTGTTCGAAAAACCATCCCGGCTTTCACCAGATCATTTATTAAGGATTCCACCAAGGTCAGCGGCACACCCTGCGCTCGTGCCAATTGGCTTTCTTGGAGAGGAGGTTTGCCCAACAAAAACCGTCGGGTGATATGCCGTAACAGTGCCAGGGTCAGATATTCGCGAAATAGCGGGGTTTGATGTTTCCGTCGCAAATGTAACAGATAGGCCGCAGGATGCTGATGATAATAGGCGACTTGGGCTCCCGCCAATACAATGAGCCACCCGACGTATAACCAAATGAGAAATAAGATGAGAACGGCAAAGCTTGAATAAATGGCGCTATACCGTCCTGTGCCGACCACAAAGGCCGCAAAGGCCATACCAGCCACTTGCCAGAACATTCCTGCGGTAATCCCTCCGACGAGGGCTGAGCTGAAATTGACAGTCGTATAGGGCAAAACCTTGTAGATAAACGTAAACACAAAACACATAAAAAAGAAGGGCAACAGATTCGTGAGCACCACCATGAGATGGCCAAACGGCTGAACTGCCATGAATTTTTGCACGAGCCAATGGCTTTGTGCCGAAGCGGTCATCCCGAAGGCCGTAAAGACAAAGACGGGCCCCACAAGTACAACACTTAAATAATCGGTAATCCTTCTCGCCAACGGCCGCCCCGCCTCAACGCGCCAAATCGAGTTGAGCGCCTCCTCAATTTTTTCAATGAGCGAATAGGTCGTATAGAACAACCCCGCAACACCAACCGCCCCCAAAACCCCGACTTTCAAGTTGTCGACAAACCGGATAATGTTCGTGGTAATCTCAGCTCCTCGGGGCCCCAGGGGATCCAAGGCTTGCGCCAAAATAGGTTGGATCTGTTGGTGAATCCCGAAGGCTTTGAGAACCGAAAACGTGACCGCCAAAAATGGGACGAGAGAAAGAAGAGTGGTATAGACCAAACTGGTGGCTCGAATACTGAGGACACTTTCCTGAAATTCGGCGACAGCCACTAACACGAGACGCACGGCCTTGACCCAGAATTGCCGGAGGCCGGTGAGCGCATTCACATCCACCGTCCAGACATCATGCTGACAGTATCGAAGTAATCGTTCAATCATCTTGATAGCAGGGAAGGGTTTTCCACCGGACTACCCTACAAAGAGTGGCAGAAAATGTCCAGAAAGTCCGGGAGGTTTCTCGTGGAATCTCCAAACACACTGCACCAATTACGATAAGCTCGCCCCTCCTTTAGAGTAAAGAATGCAGACCATCCCGCATCCATTCACGGACAACCTGGCAAGGCCGCTCTCTTCAAAGTGGTGGATGATTGCGGGTATCCTCTGCTTGCTTGCCGGGTGTCCGACGTCTTCCGAATGGGATCGGCAATGGCAGCAAATTCATGCCACTCTTTCACGTGGACACATTCAAGAAGCCAAAGACCTTCTTCATCGTCTGTTACCATCAGTTCGCGAAAAGGGGCCTACCGATGAACGGTATGCCCTTGTCATTTTTCAGTTGGGAGAGGTCGCCCGCCTGGAAGGACAAGAGAGTCAGGCAGAGGCCTATTATTGGGAAGCCCTGCCACTGTTTGCTCAGTCCGTGGGGCCGGAACATCTGCGAATGGCTGATCCCTTAGCGGCCCTCGCTTCGGTGTATCACCACAAAGGCCAACCGGAGATGGCTGTCCCCCTTCTCAAACGGGCTTTGGCTATTCGTGAAAAATCCTGGGGGCTCTCCGACCCTCAATTACTCCCCACACTTCAAACCTACCATGCCCTCCTGCTGACGGCGGGTCACCAGAACGAGGCGATGGAAATCACAGGCCGCATCGAACGGATTCTCAAAAAAACACCCTCGCCATTCCCTGTTTCTCACCCGGAATAACAGGCCCTCGAATCCTTCAACCGGTTGCTCTGGTAAAGCGAAGGGCCAAGCGTTTCGAGTCTGATCTCTCTTGCTCTTTTTAAGGGATAAGGGTACCATGAGCTTCGTTTCATCCATTCCCAGTGGTTGCGGAAACGTCTGACTAAATTACCTCTCATCTGGTGCGCTTTTCATCCCCTTTTGCCTTTCCCTCCACGATGAAAAAACATATTTCCATTCAGGACCTGCGGCCGGGAATGTATATCACCGGCATGGACCAATCGTGGTTTAAGACCCCGTTCCTCCGTCACAAGTGGACAATCAAACGAGAGGATGAAATCGCCTTATTACGCAGTTACGGCATTCAAGAAGTCCAAATCGATACTGATAAAGGTTGCGATCTAGCTGAGGCTACGAACGATCAGCACACCTTGAATGACCATGACGTCTCCCTTGAAGTCCCGTCAACATCGCCCGATTTGAGCCTAGGTCCCAATCCGGAGGATATTGAATCTGCCCGTATCCTTCGCGCGGAAGCCATCTCCACGCTGGATATCTTTTTCCGTCAGATGGAAGCTCCGTCCCCCCAACATCTCCAGGAAATCCGAAATGTGGTCAGTACTCTCCTTGATGGGATTTTGGAACACCAAAGCGCCATGGTGGCATTGATTCAAATGCGTCGTTTCGATCCCAACCTGGCCTCTCACGGAGTGGATACGGGGGTATTAGCCATGGCGATAGGGCAAGAACACGGCTGCGATCCTCCCCGATTAAAGCTGGTCGGGCTTGCAGCCCTCCTCCACGACATCGGACAACTTCGTCTCCCGTTGAATCTGATCCGTAAAGTAGAAGTTTTCACGCCCCAAGAACATAAATTAATGCAGGCGCACTGTGAAATGGGCGTGGCCATTCTCAATCAATTCCCTGATTTCCCCGATGAGTCCAAACGGATGGTCCTGGAACATCACGAACGACTTGACGGATCCGGCTACCCCAAGGGGTTACGAGGCAACCAAATTTCAGAATTAACCCAAATTCTGAGCATTGCCGACACCTATGACGCCCAAATTAGCGGACGATGCAGCTACCCGCCCGTGCCCCCTGCCAGGGCCTTATCCGAACTGTATCGTGCTTCTATCGAAGGGCAGTACCATCCGTATCTAGTACAACGATTGATCCAACTGTTAGGGGTATATCCGATCGGTTCACTGGTCCGTTTGAATACCGGTGAACAGGGGGTCGTGGTTTGGGTCCATAGTCATAGCCGATTGACACCCACTATTAAATTGCTCAAGGACCCCTCAGGCCAGCCCTATCCGGAACAGGAAATTATCGATCTTGCCGCACAAAAGACGACCACGCCGCTTCGATCGATTGAAAAGACCCTGGATCCCCATCAAGAAGGATGGGATATGGCAAAAATTCTTGAAGCCTTATGGTAAGACCCTGTATCTTTCACAGTATGTCGTCAGTAGATAGATAGGAAGCACGGAGTGGATCGCCAACATTCTTTTCAAGATCTGAACCAAATGGATGTCCCGAGCCTGGACAAAGCTCTGCGCTCGGCCCAAGCCTTTGTCCATACTCTCATGGACAGCATTCACATTGGCATTTGCCAGGTGAATGCACAGGGCCAGATTCTTTCACTGAATCTGGAAGGGGCCCGTATTCTTCAACGAACCGAAAAATCTTGTCTCGGGCAATCGTTCCATGAACACGTGGGGTGTCTCCACGTTGATCTCATCACGCAAGAAGAAAGCTGCCCGATCGCCAAAGCGATAAAAACTGGGAAATCGATCTGGACACCGAAATTGCTGATTCGTCGACCCAGCGGAGAAACGCGATGGGTGGAATTCCAATGCACACAACTGACCGATCCATTCAACCCCGGTGCGCTGATTATCTTCCGAGACCTCAGCCAACAACTTCAGCAACACGAGGAACATCAACATTTAGCGTCGATGCCTGAGGAAAGTCCGAACCCCATTGTGGAAGTGGACACCCAGGGACGCTTAGCCTATGCCAACCCGGCCATGATCCGCCTCCTGGATACCTATGGCTTCAGAGAAGACGGGGTGCCGAATGTCCTCCCCGCGACATTGACGGAAATTGCCCTGGAATGTCTTAAAACGATAACCCCCATGAGGGGCCTCACGATCGTGGTTGAGAATTGTCACTTCGATTGGACCTTCTCTCCGATACAGGAAAAAGGTCTCGTGCGAGGGTACGGATTGGATATCACAAACCACGTGCGGGTCAGAAATACGTTAACCGAACTCCAAACTCAGTACTTCTCTTTGGTGGACTCGGCTCATGAAGGTATTATTTCTGCCGACTTACACGGAACCATTGTTTCTTGGAATCCCGCGGCTGAGGCAATTTTTGGTTATCAGCCGGATGAGGTTCTTGGGCAATCGATTTTGACTTTATTAGAAGAAGGGTATCGAGGTATCTACCGGAAAGGGTTAGAAGAAATCAGCTATGGTCAATCTTCTGCCCATCCCATTCAGCGGCCGTTGGAACTGACAGGTCTCCGGAAAAGCGGTGAATCATTTCCGCTGGAAATTTCTTTAACCAGTTGGAAAGTCGGTCTGGACACTCATTATGGCTTTATCCTCAGAGATATTTCTGACCGGAAACTCATGGAGCAAGCCCTCATTGCTGAGAAAGATCACCTGGTGACCACCCTCCAATCTGTCGCAGAAGGCATCGTCACAACCGACCGGGAGGGCCGTATTTCATTCTTGAACCCCCTGGCGGAACAGATTACGGAATGGACAAACCCTGAGGCCTTGCATCGTCCCTTCCAGGAAATTTTCCGTCTGACCAGCGATACGCCAAAGACCGAAGGGGGGCCTTCATTGCAGTTTTCTTCCGCCTCATTTGTCCTCACTGAACAAGACGCGCCTCATCTGTTGCTGACCAAACACGGCCTTCAACGAACGATTACCATGCGAGAAGGACCGATCCGCGATCACAGCGGCCATCTTATGGGCACCGTCATTGTCTTCCGGGATATCACCGATCAATGCCGTCAACAAGAAGAGCAGCAACGGATCAGCAAACTTAATTCGTTGGGCATGTTGGCCGGGGGGCTTGCACACGATTTCAATAACTTGCTCACGACCATTTTGGGCAATGTATTCGTGGCGAAATTACGGATGGTCCCGAAAGACCCTCTGGCCCAAAATCTCGAGCAAGCCGAACAGGCCTGTCTGCGTGCCAAAGAGTTGACCCAACAACTCCTGACCTTTGCAAAAGGCGGGGCACCGATTAAAACCTCCATCGCCTTGGGAGATCTTCTTCGAAAAAGTACGGTCTTTGCGCTTTCCGGGTCGTCTATCAGTTGTCATTTCGACATCCCCGAAGACCTCTGGCCATTGGATGCCGACCCTGCTCAACTCAGGCAGGTGATACAAAACATCACCATCAATGCCAGACAGGCCATGCCTCAGGGCGGCCATTTTACCGTCAAGGTGGAAAACCTGCCTCTAAAGGATTCTTCTGCCCTACCTTCCACAACTCTTACCCCAGGGAACTATGTGAAAATTTCGTTTGAAGACCAGGGAACCGGAATTGAAGATCGCCAACTCTCCAATATTTTCGACCCGTACTACACGACCAAACCCGGCGCTTCCGGTTTGGGCTTAGCGACCGCCCATAGCATTATCCAACAGCATCATGGGCACATCAGCGTAACATCCAAAGTTGGAATCGGCACAACCTTCTCCGTGTATCTGCCGTCGTCATATTCAACCCCTCAGCCTGGACAACCGAGCATTCCAGCCATCAAAAAGACCGGCCGTGGACGAGTTCTGGTCATGGATGACGAATCCAGTATTCGTCGAATGGTGGAAGATGCCCTCACGCAGTTCGGCTATGAAGTCGTGGGAGTGCAGGATGGTCAAGCCGCCATCGACCTGGTTGCCCAGTCACTGGCGAGTGGAAGAAAATTCGAGGTGGTCATCCTCGACCTCACGATTCCCGGGGCCATGGGAGGAAAGGATGCGATACAGCATCTCAAAAGCTTAGATCCTCACATTAAAGCCATTGTGACCAGCGGATATTCCGATGATCCCATTATGTGCGATTTTCACAAATATGGATTTCAAGGAATCTTGGTCAAACCCTACAAAATCTTCGACCTTGCCAAAATTCTCGAATCGATGCTCTCCCCCGTCCATCACGAGCCTGCTTCACGACCCTCGTACCAGTGAGTGATGCCATTATTTCTCTGACATCCTGTCCTGTGAATGAGTGCCCCTCCGCCAAACCCTTCCGATTAAAGCTCTCAAATCATAATTTTTTGCTAGGTCTGGTTCGCGCAGCGTAACCCGACAGGCGACATACGCCGACAGACGAAATAACCCGACGACTCCTTTTTCCTCTTATTCAAATCCCACTCCCCCGAATACCATCGGACCGGATCCCCAATACCCGGGATATATCCTCCCTTCCACATAGCCACAAAAACTGGAGTACGGCCATTGTAACGGGGATGACACCAATTCGAACGGGCCCGTTACTTGCCCCGCCAAAAAGACGATTCGCAAGACCTCTACTACCGCAACCGAAGGAAGAAACAGCGGTCACCATTTCTTCGTCACCACCGTGAAGAAAAGCGAACCGCCAGGAAGGAAGGCACGCCGGTATCGCATGAGAAAACCATGTCGGGTTAAGGGGGGGGAAAGGGTCGGGTTACGGCCGAGGACGGCCTCACCCGACCTACAGGAAGCTGCAAGGGGCACGGCAGGGAGTGATGCCGGTCGGGTTAGCCTAGCGTAACCCGACAATTCCTCTGGTTAGGACATCACGAACCGATCGATGAGATCGTTCAACCTCCACCTGACAAGCAAGAGGGCTCCCGACGCATCAACGTTTGTTGCTGAGTGATAGGGAGTTTCGACAGCATCCGATTGCTGAGCGATAGATTCTCATTGGCCTTTTCATAGAACGTCGGTTGGGTTTCAATCGCTTTCTCAAAACAGCGGGAAGCCCGGGCAAACTTCCCGTCTTCCAGAAATGCCACTCCCAAATTATTATAGGCCTTGGCCGAATCCATTCCTCGGGCATAGGCATCGTAAGCCAGGTCAAAATGTCCAAGTTTCGTCAAAGCCAATCCGAGGTTATTCGAAATCTTGTCGTTTGACCCACCAACCTGAATAGCGCGTTGAAAGGTTCGAACGGCGTCTTCGTATTGGGAATCCAAATAGTACGCCATCCCTAAATTATTCAAAATGGAGGGATCATCGGACTTCTTTTGCAACGCGACTTCATACAGGTGGATGGCCTCTTTATGGTCATGGCGACGGTCAGCCACGATGCCAAGATAATTCTTGGACGTCCACAATTCCCCATCATATAACAGAGCCGCCTGGAACTCCTGCTCCGCTTCCTGGTCCCGTTCCATCTTCAGCAGAGCCCGCCCCATCCCCTCGTAGGCTGGAGCAAAATTCAAATCATAATCCAAGATTTGATGAAATTGATTATAGGCGTCCTGAGCCGATCCCTTTTCCAAATAGATCACCGCCAGCTTATAGCGCGCAGGGATATGTTCCGGAGACGCCTGCAACACCTTTTCATATTGAATTTTTGCCGTTTTGAAATCGCCTTGCTGCAAATGAGCGTCTCCCAGCTTTTCATAATCTTCTTCGTTCATTACTTTGGTGAGATCAACCGGGGCTTGAGTTTCCGGATCGATCCCGGCCTTCTGTCGTTCCATGATTTGCTGGTAATGCTCGTCCTGGAGAGTGAACATGGACTGTTCTTTGTTTGCGCACCCAGTGGCACTCAGACTGAACAACACAAACAGGGTTAGGAGGAAGCTTGCCTTCATCATTGTACACCTCATCTGAATGGGTTCATTCAATGCCTTCAGGGCCATCGGACGAACGGGCATATTGAGTTTGAAAATTTCCGGTTGTTCACACTCGACTAATGGACATCCCATGTTTCATCTTCCTCTACTTTCTTGAATTGATTATCGAGCCTATCGTTGCGTGGCTCTCTCCACGTGACTTTCCCGCAATCACCCTCCCATGGCCGGCATTAAATTCCGGAAGAGACTAATGGCACCCGGACCAATAATCACCACCATTAAGGCCGGAAAAATAAAGAGAATGAGAGGAATCATCAGCTTCACGGGAAGCTGGGCCCCTCGCTCTTCGGCTTTCAGGCGTCGTTTCAACCGCATGGAATCGGAATGGACTCGAAGCGCTTGGCCAATACTGGTCCCAAACCGGTCTGTCTGAATCAGCAAAGCGACCAAACTACGAATGTCGTCGAGATCTGTCCGACTGACCAAATTGCGAAGCCCTTGTTCACGGCTTAAGCCGGCACGCAACTCCAGATTTAACAGGATAAATTCTTCACCAAGATCGGGATGGCCTTGTTTGACTTCATGCCCCACCCGGGAAATGGCTTGGTCCAATCCTAGACCGGCTTCGACACACACCACCATCAGGTCGAGGGCATCGGGAAACCCATTCACCAATCGTTCTTTTCTTTTACTGATGGAATTACCCAGCCAAAGCTGAGGACCGTAAAATCCCATTGCCATCGCCACAATCAACGCGATGGGAAAATACATGGGATCCTTTCCCTGTGTCACCTCGGAACCAAAAACGAGAAAAGCCAGTCCAAACAGAATAGCCAGAAAAATCCGCGTTCCCAAAAAAATGACAACCGCTCGAGGGTTTCGATACCCGGCCGAGGCCAACGAAGCTTTCAACCGTGTGGTCACGGCTTGATCTTTGGGTTTATTCACCTGGCCCAATCGTTCAAGGAGCTTCATCCCCTGATCTTTCAGACTAGGTTGGTCTTCTTTTTTCTGTGATGCACTTTGCGAAAGGGACTGTCCCTTAGCCCGAATGCTCCAATCAGTGACCTTTTGCCGGGATTGCGTATAGCTCCACACACCCCAGCCGACAACCAGAACACCTAAAAACACCAAGATACTGATCAATAACAATGGATCCATCACGCCATCCCTTTACACTTTAATATCGCACATATTTTTCATCACATACGCGCCCACGAGCATTAACAGGCCACCACCAAGAGCCATGATTCGCCCAAGCTCATCCTCAATCAAGATCCGGATGTAGGGTTCATTCAACCACCACAACACGAAAGCCATCACAATCGGCATACAGAAGAGGATAATCCCCGACATGCGGCCTTCGGCGGAAAGCGCCTTAACGCGTCCGAGCAACTCAAAACGTTGCCGGATAAGTCGAGAAATGGCTTCAATGATTTCAGCTAAATTCCCACCTGTTTCCCGCTGAACGACCAGGGCCGTGACAAAAAACTTTAAATCCGTACTGATTACCCGGCCGTTTAAATTATTCATCGCTTGCGGAACATCGATCCCAAAGGAAATTTCCTCCACAGTTCGACTAAACTCCGGACCAATGGGATCCGGGAATTCATCTCCGATCATCTTCATGCCCACGGAAAACGCATGCCCCGCCCGAAGGGCTCGAGCCATCAAATCCAAAGCTTCCGGCAATTGCCGTTCAAATTCCTTGAAGCGTTTTTTCCGCTTCCTTTTAATGTAGAGCCAGGGAAGAGCCAGGCCGACTAGACTGAAGCCGATAGCCGGAATCAAGCCATAGTCTTTTAAGATGGCGATCAGCACCCCTCCACCTCCAAGAACTCCTGATAAGAGAAAAAACACGCCAATTGGCATTTGACTGTTGGCCTGTTGGAGTAAGGTTTCCAACCCCCCCAAGCTTTTCATGGACACCAACAAATCCTGGAGCCACGGGAGGTCGCTCATTTTCCGTTGTCGAAGAATCCCGGCAGTTTCATTGGCCTTTTGAAGATCCTGAGGTTTACCCGATCCCCCACGCAACCGCCGCTTGAGATTCCGGTTTTTGGGATTCAAATATTGGTGATAACAATAATACGCTCCCTCAACAAACAGAATAATTGAGAGAAATATTCCAATGCTAATGGCCACGGTCATGACACACCCTCCCAATGATCCGGCGAATCCAGGAGACGGAATCCCGCACACGAGAAAATCCCAAAATGAGAAAAACGCGAGGGACGGGTATTACACTTCATAAATTTTCTCTGGGTCAAAAATACTCGGATCACAGGCAATCCCCAACGCTTTAAATCGTTCAACGAATTTTGGGCGAACTCCCGTAGCCCTGAATTGCCCATGCACTTTTCGTTCTCCATCAAGTCCGGTTTGTTGAAACAAAAATATTTCCTGAATGGTAATCGTTTCGCCCTCCATCCCCACAATTTCCGACAAGCTGGTCATTTTCCGTGATCCATCCGACAAACGGGTCATTTGGAGAATCACATCGATGGCGGAACTGACATAATGACGAAGTGCCTTCGTGGCTAGGTTCAACCCGGCCATGGCCACCAACGTCTCGACCCGGGTCAGACAATCCCGTGGCGTATTGGCGTGAATCGTGGTCAGAGATCCATCATGTCCCGTATTCATGGCCTGAAGCATGTCCAAACACTCGCCGCTTCGGACCTCACCCATCACAATTCGATCCGGCCGCATGCGCAAACAATTCTTGACTAATTCCCGCTGACTCACCTCGCCTCTCCCTTCCACGTTGGGAGGGCGGGTTTCGAGTCGGACCACATGCTCCTGACGCAATTGCAATTCGGCCGAATCCTCAATCGTCACAATCCGTTCATCGGAGGGAATAAATCCCGACAAAATATTCAGAATAGTGGTTTTGCCGCAGCCCGTTCCGCCCGAAATCAAGACATTGAGTCGCGCCTCGACAATGCCGCGAAGAAGCTCCGCAATTTCTGGAGTAATCGAACGCTTTTCAACTAAATCCGAAATTTGCAATTTATCCTTGGAAAACTTCCGAATGGAAATGGACGAGCCATTCAAGGCCAGGGGGGGAATAATGGCATTGACGCGTGACCCATCCAGTAAGCGGGCATCGACCATGGGCGAGGATTCATCGATTCGTCGTCCAACGGCCGATACAATCTTTTCAATAATTTTGCGGAGATGGGCTTCATCACGAAACTTGACATCGGTCAATTGTAATTTTCCGGCACGCTCCACATAAATTTGATCGGCCCGGTTGACCAAAATATCGTTGACCGTTTGATCTTGAACCAACGGTTCGAGAGGACCCAAACCCATCACTTCATGCTGAATGTCGGAAATCAGACTTTCCCGCTCTTTCATACTGAGGGGGACAGATTCCTTCTCCAGCATCTCCTGGACAAGTTTCGTGAGCTCGGCCTTGAGAAGGTCATTATCCAACTTGGCCACAATGGACAGATCAAGGCTATCAATCACCTGCCGATGGAGTCGCTCCTTCAACGGACCAAGATCAAGAGCCCCAACTCCTGTGCCCGCACCTACTTCATCCCATTTTGATTCGTACATATCCCTATCTACCTCGAGCCTATGAAAAGATGGTTACTTATGCGCCTGCAGGCGAGGATTGGGCTTTCCGTCCTTTAAACGGATTTAACCAACCCACTAACGATCCCTTCGTCGCCTGTTGCGCCGTATGCTCGTCGAACGAATTGGCGATATCCATGTACGACTTGGCCACTGCCGACCGTGGAGCCACATCGATTAACGGCTTTCCACTATTCACCGCTTGACTCGCCGAAGGATAATCGTTTGGGAAAAGCCAGAAGGCTTTTTGCTTCAAAATTTCTTCCGTCTCTTTCAACACATCCTGTTCAGCAGCTAAAAACCGGTTCATGACCAATCGAATTTTATTAGAGGGAAATCCCGAGCCACGCAACAATTCCAAAATCCGCTTGGTCCGATGAACGACAGGGACCATCAAGGTGGACGTCACCAGGATAAAGGTCGACAATTCCAACGCTTTTTTCGTCGTTAAATCCAGCACATGTCCACAATCAAGGATGACATAATCAAAACTGGCTTGAAGAAGGCGAAGAGTCGCCTCCACACAATCCGGGCTTAATCGGCCCGTACTCAGGTCGTCATACCCCGAAGGGAGCACTTGAATGCCCAATTCGGTTTTGGTGAGTACACGAATAAGAAACGCCTGGTCTAATCGAGACAAATCGGTCGCAATATCCCGGAAGCTATGATTCGGTTGAAGATCGAGATAGAGGGGAAGGTCTCCACCATGCTGGTTGACATCCACCAGGACCACAGACGGTTTATTGGGTAATTTATTAATGGCGGCAGCCACATTGACCGCAATACTGGTCGTGCCCACGCCGCCTTTCCCACCAAAGAAGGCCAGAACCTTTCCCGATTTTCGTTGGCCCTCAGCCTTGTTCCCTTGAGTCGAGGCCCGGTCCAGGAATCGCCCGATCGCATCGACCACTTCCTGTTTTTGAATGGGTTGAGCCAAAAACTCCTTTGCTCCGGCACGCATCGCTTCCAACAAAATGACCGAATCCAGCCTGCCAGCCGTTAAGAATATTTCCGTCCCTTTGTTCAATTTCCCCATTTCTCGAATCAGGGAAAAGGTATCCTCCGGATTGTCCTCGAGTTCCATAATGACCAGACTGGGAACGGTAGGCTCCTGACTGTCCTTGAGTCGAACACCCTCAATCTCCCGAATCATGCCCTCGAGGGTAGCCTTACATTCCGCCGAACGAATGGAAAGCTCAATGACCGGCACACCGGGAGTGGCACCTGCCGAATCCCCCCCTACACGTTTTGGCTTCCAAGCTTTATCCTTCATTTTGTCGTTCCTCCTACCCCCAAGCCCGACGAAGTATTTCCAGTTGACGCACTACTGGCAGCCGAGCCACCCTTCAGTTTAAATTCGGAATAGGGCGGGCTTTCAAACATCAACTGATAGCGAGTCAGACTATTTTGCAGGGCCTTTGAATCGGCCGCTCCCGGTACCGGATCAATATTGTTGGCCGCAGCAGGGTTCACGATCTGACCCTCAAGAGCCTGCCGGTAAGCCAGTCCGTATTCCTCACTCAAATGAACAGGCTGCGGGGCCCACGGCCAGAGCACCTGATCACTTTTCCCCATCGCCTGGGGCCGACGACCATTCTCCTCCGGCATAAACGGGTACACTCCACAACCGGTCATCCCCACCAGAATCAGGCCGATGAGGCCTGCGGATTTCACAATTGATTGGCGTTGCATGATATGCTCCTTTTTCATCAAATTTCCTTATGGGGCCAGATGACCGAACATCCCTTCCATCCCACCTTTACGGTAAGGCATTCTCCCGGCCACCTTTGGTTGGCCAAGGGTATAGGCATTGGACGGCCTGGCCACTTTTGATTCCGGAAATACCCCTTCCGCATATCCCATCAGCATCAACTCGAAATCATTGGGTTCCAAATAATGATCCGTGGGTAAGGTCTGCTTCACCATGTCCAGCGGCTTCACCAAATGAGGAGTCACAATGACAATCAGTTCCGTCTCATTTTTTCGGAAAGAGGTGCTCCGGAATAACGCGCCCAAGACCGGGATATCACCCAGGAACGGGTATTTCGCCACGGCTTCCTTGATATTCTCTTGAAGCAGGCCGGCAATGGCGAAACTTTGTCCATCGCCCAATTCCACCACGGTCTTGACCCGTCGGGTCGTAAGCGCGGGAATCTTAAACCCTTGAACGACAATGCCATTGGCAAAATCTAATTCTGACACTTCCGGGTTCACAATCACGGAAATGCGCCCCTCCGACAGGACAGTGGGCGTAAATTTCAAGCCAACCCCGAATTCTTTAAATTTAATCGTCACCTGGCCGAGTTGCTGCGGAATGGGAATCGGAAATTCTCCCCCGACCAGGAATTCCGCTGCCTGGCCGCTCTCGGCAATCAAGGTCGGTTCGGCCAGAGTTTTAGACAGATCATGCTGCTTCAGCATGTCTAAAAAGAGCGTCCATAAATCCTGGCCAATCCCGAATCCCAACACCAGGTTCGAGGCCAGCGTGCGCACATCCGGAAAGGTGAGAGTCGTGGTTTGCGCCGATTGCGTGTGCGCAAACGGGTCGTAGGCATCAATCGTCGATAAATCGTTGATGAGTCCAATGGAAAAATCACGATGATTTTTCTGTTGCCGTTGAAAATTGACCCCCAGGCGCTTCATCAGCCCGCGCTGCATTTCCGCGACTTTCACTTCCATCATCACCTGTTGCACGCCACCCACTTGAACCAGATTGATAATTTTTTGCGGCGCATAGGGCTCAGCCAGGGTTAAGGCTTTCGCCAAAGACTCCATATTTGACACATTACCTGCCAGGGTAATGTGATCGTGACTGCTCATCACTTGAATAGCCGGCTCATGAGGCAGCATCGAATGAATCTGTTCCTTCAATCGTGTCACATCGGGAGACACCTGGACCTGAAAGACATTGGCCACCTGCCCGTCCTGTCCCCATAAGGTCAGAGTCGTCGTCCCAGCGACCTTCCCGGCAAGATAAATTTGCTTGGGGGAGAGCACAATTTGATCCGCCACTTCAGGATTGGCGACCGACGCCCGCTTAAACGGCGTCACCGCTTCCACGATTCTTGACTCTCCAACGGTCAGATGGAGCCGTTGAAGCTCATTCACTTGGACCGCCTGAGTGGTGAGACCTTCTCCCAAGGCTCCCGTGTAGCCCACAAGGACCATGCCCAGAGCCATCAACAAGCTCCTGAATGGAAAACCATGAATCTGATTCATAACGTTACCTTTCATGCCGATCATCGCGTCACCATCGACGACCCTCTTAAAATTTCATCGTTTTTCGATCCGTCCCTTTGATCACCTCGACCTGGTTCTGAGGCTTGCGAGCCACTTTAGGCCGCGGAGGAATGAGTTGGTGTGAACTCATCAAATCCTTAAAGTCCGCGCCCTTCGTTTTCTTCACCTCGGGATTGAGCGGACTCCGCAAGGCCAACCGTAATTTCCCACCATTTTCGGCCATGGCCAACTTCTCGGCTTCTTCCAATGACACTTCCAGCGTTATGACTTTCACGGGAGTGGGCTTTTCCTCTCCGTTGGCTCTCTCCATTTGCGTATCGGTAGCCAACACCAGGGTATTCTCAAGAACCACCTTCGTCACTTCCTCTCTATTGCCGCCATTATCTTTCTTCTTCCCCCGTGGATCCTCAAACGTCGCCATCACATCAACCCGATCACCCGGCTGCACAAAACCCGGAAGCCCGACAATCTCGTTGACTTTCACGGCCATCGCCCGTTTATTGGGATCCATGACGGCGGATACGCCACCCGTTTTCAGATCGATGGGGGCCAACTTGGATTCTAAAATGGGTTCATTTTTCTTCAGGTTCGTCAACACCACCCGACCGTTCAAGGAGGCCTGATCTTTAAAATGTCCCGCCGGCACCCCGTCTTCGGGATACATCATGATGCGAACCGTTTTGTCCGCGAGCGGGGTTCCCCAGGGGATATCGGCACTGGCCACGGCCACACTCACGCCCTCCATCACCACTTCAGGGGTGTCGACTTCAACCATGCGTTGTCCCTGCAGCCACCGATACACCATGACCGTCGTCACCAGGGCAATGGCTATCGCAATACCAAGAAATACGATTGGACGTTTTTGTCCCATGAGGGTTCCTCCTACTTATTCACTGAATCTAGACCGTCGGCTTTGTTCATGCCCATACATTTTGATGACTCAATACAACTACTCTGCATATCGGATGAGAATTGGCATTCTTAATAGTCAACCAAAAGAATCTTGTGCGATCCTTCATTCTCACACCGCATTCCAAGACAATGATGCGGTTTACCATACACCGTAATAGAACAACGTTTGGGCGATCACCGTCCCCAGACCTAAAACCAGGGCATACCGCAACTTGGGTTCTGCCGGGATTTGATCACCGGACACGGGAAGGGTGCGTGTCACCTTCAAGGTCGAAAGAAGAAGAAACACCCGATCCCAAGCCTGTCGAAGGCCACCTTGATTGGACATCAGCGCAAGGCTATACAGCCCCCCCAACATGGCGGCAAACGCAAACGCAATAACCACCTGGCCGGGACCCAGGATCGCTCCGATCGCTCCGAGCAATTTCACATCTCCCGCGCCCATTCCCCCTTTAATATAAAAAAACATTAAGCAGGCCAGGCCCACACCAAGACCGCCGAGACTGAACAGGAATCCCTCCCACCCATGCTCCCAGCTCTGCACGCCGAATCCAAAGGCTGCGAGGGAAAACGTCAGCCAATTGGGAATCCGGCCCTCCCGAACATCGGTAACGGCAGCGACCACTAACCCCAAAGCTAATCCGGATAACAGAAGTGGAGAACTCATAATTTCAGGCTAGGCTGACCATTGTTCGTGAGACAAGTAATTCTGAAACCGGAGAAAAGGTGACCCGATTTCGAACTGTTCCCATACGCACGCCAGACAACATCGATAGAGAAACCTCAAGCACTGGGAACAGTTCATGTTTCGGTGAGTTGCCGGACTTTCTTAAGGCTTGGCCCAAAAAAGTATTCGTAACCCAAGTCAGCGATGCTGTTGATTCGAAGAAAGGGAAGGCCAGCGGCCAACACCCCCCTCCGCCATCCCCGTCAGTTGTCAGCGGGGACTCATCCGGAGAGGCCAAGATGGACTTCCGATAGCACATGTCGGGAGTGCCGGGTGCAGAGGAATGCCCGATGCACCATGTCGGAAATGACGGCCCAGGGTGAGGGAAAAAGGGGAAGGCCTCAGGAGTAAGATTGAATGAGCCGCGCGCTCCGCTCATTCTCCCCACGTTTCACTTCTTACTGGTCAGGGAATTGCCTCTGACGAAGTTGTTGAATTGGGCCGGTATGTCGGTATGTATTTTCACTTTTGGAGGAATGACGGGGAGAGGTAAGAGGCGTAAGACGGAGAGGTTGTCGTGAAAATTTGCCAGGGACAAGCAACAAGGCACCAATGAGTCCTTCTTCAGAAGACCCTTTAAAAGGCCCGCGTTTGTCAGGGGAATGAGAAAACGTGCGATTCGCACACTAGAGGATCAAAGGGAGGAAGACCATTAAAGATCCCCGTGGGCCGATCTGAACCAAGACCGACCCACGGGGAAAAAGGTAACTCGAAGTCTCTAGCAGGCTCCCCTTTATTCCTTCATCATCACGACACAAGCCGGGCAATCGGCGAGATAGGATTCGTCGGGCCGCCACCGACGCCTGGTATGGGACTGGGAGCCGCGTTAAAGAAGGTGTTACATTCAATGTGAGCCTCAATATAGGACTGCCCTTGCCCTTGCGGGGGAATGACCTCAGTCACAATTACGTTGGCATAGGCCACAATTGTTGTCCAGCCACTAGGATTCGCGCAACTGGTGCCCCCTTCATACACCGGCACATGAATATGCCACTCACCATTCGAATCTTTATGATGATCAAACAAATTCTTGAGATTGGTAAAGGCTGTGGAGACTTGGCCACCAGTAAAATTAAATTTCGTCACCCCGGGGATAACCGGAGGGCTGGTATAATTTCCGGCATCCAAACAATCAATCACATTCCGCATCAGCTGGGCATTGGCCCCGCCAGCACCGTTGCCGCCACCACTGGGGTTCGCACTACAATTTTTAGGTTTATTCCCTCCACCGGTCTCCTCATCAAACACATGCCAGCCGGCACATCCCGTCTGGGTCCCTGTGGGAGAAAAGGTTATGAGATCTCCGCATCCCGTACTTCCCGTAAAATAATCTTCTGAAATTCCAAAGGGGGCATCCACCGCGCCAGGTGCTGCCGGACCTCCGGCTGTCCCGAGCGCTGCAATGGCCGTCGCATTGACATCCATGGCCGAGACACCCAGCACCCCCGCAAAAAATGTCGCAATTGGCCCATTTTGAGTTCCGGCAGCTCGCGAAACAGTTGCCTGAACAGCATTGGGACGCGCCACCGTTGGCGTAAAAGTTTTTGCCGAAAAATCCCACGTTCCAAATTGCACGCCACCCGCTTCAAGCGCAAGGCTCGCCACA
>Ga0224505_10000356_pt1 | contig 31690 bp, 36 predicted proteins | sample SF_Jan12_sed_USG_FD_169102 | JGI IMG/M metagenome (GOLD analysis project Ga0224505, IMG submission 169102) | Sediment microbial communities from San Francisco Bay, California, United States - SF_Jan12_sed_USGS_4_1 | ecosystem: Environmental > Aquatic > Marine > Sediment | place: USA: California... | reverse complement strand
ACGGTGGTGTTGTGCTCCGTGAGTGTCCGGAACGTCAGAAATTCCTGGGGGTTCTCTAAATGCCATACCGTGGAGGGGATCAGGGTCGGAGCGTATTCATCCTCGCGAAAATAGACGTGAGCAACCGGCCATCCGGTATAGGCACAAATACGATCCAGACAGGTTTGAAAAGCCATATCCACAGATTGGGCTTCGTTCGCGGCCATCGCCACTTGTTGCACAAGTTGCATCAGTTTCGTTTCTTGGCGTAGGGCCGCTTCTGTTCGTTGTTGTTCCGTGAGATCTCGCACGAATGCGTAAAACGAATAGGTTGCTCCCTGAAAAATAGGAATGATGGTCAGCTCAATGGGAAATTCCTGGCCGTCACGATTCAGGGCCGTTAACTCGAGACGCTGATTCACGATGGTCCCGTTTTTCGTGGCGGCAAATCGCTTCAGCCCTTCAACGTAAGCCTCCCGGTATCGGGGAGGGATGATCGCGTTGGTGAGTGATTGTCCAATGATCTGCTCCTTTGACCAACCGAAGATGTGTGCCGCCTGCGGATTCCAGGTCGTGACGAGTCCATCGGGGTTGATGCCGATGATGGCGTCCAGCGCGTGATTGATGATCAGGCGTATCTCATCCAGGTTTTCTTGCAAGGCGTTGTTGGCGTGTTGACGCTGTTGGACCTCGGAGTTGACCCGATTTCTGACTTGGTTACATTCCATCTCGTTTTATCTGACTTCGGTATAAGGTTTCACTGCGATGGTGCACAAAACATTGTCGGTGCCGAATAGTCCCCAGGCACTGGCTCCAAGCATAATGGGGAATCCAAAGAGCCAAAAAACGATGGAGGCAATACAGAAATCCACCACGTTTTTGATCGCCACGTTGATACTGATTTTGGCCAGGACAAGGCCCGTTTCCATGCAGGTGAATCCGGTTTGCATGAGCAGAACCAACGCGGTGCAGGTCAGCATCCAGATGAGTGAGGACAATTGTGAATCGTGTAACATGGTGTGTCTTGGTGTGTTAGAAAAACGTCCTGATCATGTGAGGGTTGATGACATGCCGACCGCGTGAGTCGAGGGAGCAGGGCTGTGGATTGAAACAGCAGTCGCGAAATTGCAAGAGTCGCCCTCTTTCCTTAACCCATGTCCTGATCCGGCATGGAGCGGGTTGTGGACACACTCGAACATCTCAAAACCTCATATATTTTAGTAAACACCATAGCCATATGCTGCTTGGGATACTTCGGCCCATGAGATGGCGGGCCGGCATGCAATTCTCAATGGCTGACGATGCTCATGACCATCGTGTGACGCTGCAGCAAATTCTCATGCTCTTTGTGTGTGACTGAATGAGAATAGGTTCTATCCCCCTTCGCGCAATGCGGGTTTACTGTTTTCTTTTTCGGTTCTAGAAAGAACAATCTGAAAGGGAATTCCGACAAGGACCTGAAAGCCAGACGGGTTCGGATTATGGTCTGGACAATTCATTTAAGTGTTGGGGATTTTCAGAAATGGAGGAGGGAAGTCCCGGGTGAGGAGTGGAGTGGACCTGCTCGGTGAAACGGGCGTAGAGCTTTTTGCGAATGGAGAAAAATGCCGGGTTGCCTTCTGACAATTTCAGGAATTTGGCATAATATTCATTGGCTAATCGATCATTGCCCAGCTTTTCATAGGCATATCCCATGTTCAACTGCGTATGGGGGATGGCAGCGTCCAGGGATTCCGCGCGCCGGAGTTCATGGATGGCTAGTTGATATTCTCCTCGCTGATGAGCGACAAGGGCGCGTTGAATCCACAGTTGGGGAATTTTGTCATTTCTGGCTAAACCACTCAGAAAAAACTGGTCGGCTTCCTCAAGATGGCCCTGGCCGAGCAGGGCGGTTCCCATCCAAAACCAGGGCTCCCAATTGACGGGAGGATTTTTGAAGAGGGGGGAGAGCAGAGAAACAGCCTCTTCGTATTCTCCGGCTTGGATGAGTTGCCGGGCCTGGGGAAGCCGGTTGGTTGATGACCGTTGAACAGGAGCTGTTTCCTGAGCGGTCTGGGGTAGGGAATCTTTTTTGGGAATCATGGCTGTCGTGTTTGGAAGAAAAGACATCCCGTCGATAGACTGCGTCGGAATACTTGAGAATTCTTCTGTTCCCATACGCTCTTCTTCCCAGGCGATTTCGACTGGAATAGGTGTCTCTGCCACATCGAATTTTTCGGATTCGCCAGGCTCCGATGCGGGTTTATCTGATTGTGGCAAGGACGCGACCCGAAGACTGGTAGACGCGATCTTCGGTTCAGCGCTCTCCGGAAGATGTGAAATTTTTATTCCACTATTCGGTGTAGAGACATTCATTGGCACGATTCTCTGTTGAGGCTTACGGGGTGTGGCTGAAAGCGATTGTACCGCTGCCTCAGAAGAGACAGGAGTTTCGACCACGAGCGGTGTGGGTAGCGGGTTGTCGGTGTTCGGTGGATTGGGTGTTTGGGCCGAGGCAGCATCTTGGATTCTTGATGACTCCCCTTTTGGCTGCTGGGAGGCTAATGATGGAGAATCCTGAACAGAATAGGGAGCAGGCATCTCCATGGCTTCCGAAAATGGTGAATCGATAGGCGGAACTTCCGGAATAGGAGCGGAAACCGAGGGAGAAATACTCTGATTGGTTCCGGGAGATGCGTATGTTGACATTCCGAAATCAAGATTAAAACCGATCCAGTAGCTGGCTAGGCCCAGACCGCTCAACCCGATAGCCATAGCGATTCCGGCCAACCAGAATTTCAAGCGGGATGGCGTGGTATGCCAGCCCGGCTCTCTTTTGCCTCTGGGTGGAATGACGATGGAGGGGTTTTCGGGTGCGTCAGACTCCTCACGAGGGGTCTGTTGCTGCAATCGCTGGAGTGTGTCTGCGATGATACTCATGGTCTGCTCGTCTACTGTTGGCCTCAAACTAGGGAATGAATTCCTTGCTGGCCCGCCAGACCATCAGGGGAGCAACCGTATGGCGGCCTTGGGCATAGGCCGCCAACAAGGCCCGATCGCACAACTGATTGATCCGACGCGGAACGCCACCACTCCACCAATAAATGAGCCGGAGAACTCCCGTCCCGAGATGGAAGCGGTGTGTGGCATCAGCGACGTGCAAACGATGGAGGATGTAATCGCGTGTTTCCCGATAGGTCAATGGCTCAAGGCGGTATCGCACGCTAATGCGTTGGCGTAATGGTCGAAAGGCTCGAGTCGCGAGCTTCTGTTCCAATTCAGGTTGTCCGACCAGGAGGAGACACATCAACTTGTCTTTTTCGGTATCCAGATTGGAGAGAAGCCGGAGGCCTTCCAGGACTTTTCCACTGAGCCGGTGAGCTTCATCCACCAACACGACAACCCGCTCCCCTCCTTCGGCGAGACGAAGGAGCAGTTTAGGCAGTTCCCGTTGCAAGGCACCAAGGGACTGATCCTCAGGAAGTGTTCCGGTCAAATCTTCATAAATGGATGTCAGTAAATCTCCATAGGACTGATCCGGATTCATGAGGTAAGCGAAGCGGACCCCGCGGGGGGGATGGCGCAGCAAATGCCGACATAACAAGGTTTTCCCCAAACCGACTTCCCCCGTCAGCATGGTGAGTCCGCCACTGGCAATGCCAAACTGGAGGTGATTCAAGGCTTCCACGTGATGACTACCGGAAAAGAAAAAATCCGTATCCGGTGTCAGCCGAAACGGGGGTTCGGTGAATCCCAATTCTTCGTAGCAGATGTTGAGATCTAATGTCGTCATGATGAGGCTCGTATAATCCTAGGGGAGATAAAGATGACCAGCTCACTTTTTCTTTTGGCCGTGTACGTTCCTTTGAACAAGCGACCAAGGTAAGGAATGTCACCTAAGAGAGGAACCTTGCGTTCAGTTTCCGTGCTTTCCTCTTGAATGAGTCCACCGATGATGACCATTTCTCCATCTTTCAACCTGACTAACCCCGAAGATTGCTTGACATCCAAAACTGGAGCAGTGGCCGTTTTTTGTGGAGATGTCACAATGTCACGCAGTCGGGAAAGAATAGGGGTCACATCCAGCATAATCCACCCATCTTCGGAGATTTGAGGGGTGACGGAAAGGACTAAGCCCACGGTGACGGATCGCGCTTGTTCGGTAACAATATTGCCTGACCCAGCGGTCCCTTGCGCAATGGTCGAGGTGAAGAAGGCTTGATCGGTAGCAACTTTGATCAAAGCCGGTTGATTGTTCATCGTGACTACGCGAGGTTGAGAGACCACCCGAATGTCACCTTGCTCTGCAAGGGCTTGGAGAACTCCATCAAAACTGCCATCCTCGAAAGAAATGGTGGTCGTGGCCGCCTTAGCCATGAAACCTCCGAACGGGGCGGTAATGATGTTGGCAAGGGTAATGGCCCCATTTGTGCCGTCGAAATTAATTCTATTCCAATCAATGCCAAGGCTGAACTGATCATCCAACGCCACTTCATAAATCCGCACTTCGATCTCTACCTGTCGGTATAGAGCCTGGTGAACGCTTTTGAGAAAATGGTCAATTTCGTCAACTCGTTGATATCGATCGGTTATCTGAATGGTTCCAGAGAGCCGGTTGACCACAAGTCGACCCTCTTCGGACATAAGGGTCTTAATTTGTTTTTCCAATTCCTCCCAGAATTTTATTTCGTCCTCCTGGTTCACCGTAATTTGTCCAGTATCCTGGGATGCACCACCTCCGGTGCCCCCACTGGAACCGGAACTGAGCTGCGCACGGTTCTTTCCGGTTCCGCTCCGAACGAGACGGATGTAATCGACATTCAATGTTTTGGTTTTGTACCGCTTGACTTGGATCAGATCTTGATGGTGCTCCCAGTAATAGCCATGAGCTTCCAAAAGAGCTGACATGGCTCGTTCCAATGGAAGATGATGAAAATCCACCGTGACGGGTCCGGTGATCTCAGGCCCGGCCACAATATTCAAATGGTTGCTGCGAGCGAAAAGGGCTAACGCGTCGATGATCGGCAGCTCCTGTGCGCGAAAGGAATACAAGGGGCCAAAAAAGGGAGCGGATGGCTGCGGAGGTTCGGGAAGAGCGCTGCTCAGTAACATCCGATCCTCCAAGGAAAATGTGGGCTGAGGGTTTTTCATGGCGGTCGGCACAATCTCACCGTTGGGGGAAGTTGCCGGTGATGGCTGAGTAAGACTTGGAGATACTCCTGGCGTGCCTGCATCCTGATCGGTGGTGGTACAGCCCCACATGCTGATGATTCCCAAGAAAGTTAGACTTGTGATGACCCGTACAAAAAAACGAATATACGATCTTTTTGGCGGTTGCCCGGAGATTGTGAATGCTTGAAGGGTGGGCAATCGGTATTGTGGCATTGTCTGTTCCAGAGTCTTGCTGAAGGTCATGAAGCCGTTTTCTCTGAAAAGGTTAACAATTGGGTCCTGCCTTGGTGTTTCAGCCACACCCCGTTTGGCTGAATTGACATGACCTGATACCCTTCAATCATTTCACCTTCATTGACCACGGTTCGGTTGATCACCGCACTTCGATCTTGACCTTCGATCGCGACGGCTTTGAGGGTGAGCCCATTCTGCAACTGAGGTTGTTTCATGGCTTGTAGCAGTGTGGTCGTGGAAGATGATTCCAATGGAGGTTGAGAGGCAACCGTGATGGGGGAAAAAGGATCCCGCTCCGGATGATCGATCCACTGCATCGCCGCCTCTTCATGGATTCGTTGTGCGCGAATGACGGGAGGCGGAGCCGGGTCGGCAAGCAAGCGATTCAGTCCCACCGAGATGATGCCGGGCGTATCGGATGTGACAGTCATCACATTGGAATACACGGCGAATCCCGCGATCAGAACCAGGCCAATGACGACCATGGGATTTTTTAAAGCTCGACGGAATCGCTGGCTTTCATCCATACCGACAATCCAATTGTTAAGTGAGTTGCTTTCTGTCCGTCACCCATGACTGTCAAATTCCGAATATCGACTTTTGGTCCGGATCGGGTAATGGCCTTGATGAACTGAAGATAGGGTCTATACGCACTCTGAGTCCCTTGAGGATGGACCTGAATTTCCAAAGGGACTAATGCCACCCCGTGGATGGGAGACATGGTGCGGTCTGTGTTAACAATGCGGTACTGCATCAGGAGGTTCCACTGTTTGCCTTCTTCTTGAAGTCCCTGTGCCCATTGGGCCAAATGGGTAAAATTTTGAATCAAGAATTTCTCAGCCTGTTGCAGGTCCGTGTCAAGAGCATCGGGGTTGGCTTGCAGATAATGGGAGCGAAGTTGCGACACCTGGCGTTCCAATCCAATCGTATCCTGAATCTGAGAATGGCGCGTTTGGACCGTCAAGAGTTTGTCGATACTCACCCAGCCCACAATGGCTAATGTTCCCATAAGTAGCAAAACGAGGCCCATTCCCTTGAGCTTCTGAAGATTAGACAAATCTATGTGCGGAAGCGCCCTCATGACATGGTGCCTTTCATTGTGAATCGATGAAGTGGCCGGTCAGTGGCCGAAGTGAAGGAGGAAGTGGTGGTGGTGGTCTGGGTCAAGAGTTGATCACGCCAATCCTCATCCAGCGTCACATGATACGGTCCTTCCGCCAGCTGTTGAGCGAATTGATGCACCACTAGTAATGTGGTCGACAGATTTGTGGAGGTACTGCCGTCCAACTCCATAATCCAGCCGTCCTGTGTCCGTTCTAAATACGCTTTTTGCAGAATAATTTGGGGGGGAATGATGGTTCCCAGATAGCTGAGGAAGGGGCCTTCCAATTCCGGAACAGTGGTCTCTCTCACGGCTTGAGCCCATTGTCGTTTCGTTTGTAAGGACATGAGGCGACTTTTCCACTGCTCTTGATCCTGCTGGAGTGCGGTGACCCGGGCGGTTATGGTCTGAACGGCTGTGTGATGTTTGGTCAAATAGCCTTCGATGACGCTTGTCGTTCCCACCCCGAGCATTATAAAGACGGCAATCATGGCAGCGAGGGTTTTGGTCAGCGTATTCCGCAGCGGGGCTTGCAGAACCTGTTTGGGTGTGAAATTGCTGGGATGGTTGACCGGAAGCGTCGCTCCGACCCACAGCCAGTATTTCCAGTCCGGGTTGATGGGGAACGGCAAAAGAGGAGTGGTCACGTGTGGCTGGATTTCCCCGACAGTCAGCCGTTCCTCTTCTCCCAAAAACCAGATATGGGGAATCGTCACCTTCGCTTGTTGGGTAATAAACATAATGGTCCGATTCGCCTCGGTGGCGACTCGTTCTCCGAGCGGAACCCAGTCTTGAACCGGGAAAAGATGTCGAGCCCAGAGCAGCGTCCCGTCATCTCTCCCGGCTATGAACATGATTTTCCCTTCTAACATTGTCACTAGTAGCGAGCCTTCCCCGGGTTTGACGGGCAAAGTGCTGAGTTGATTTTCAGCCAGGGCGGAAAGAGGAGCCAACTGACGGAGAGATAATCCAAAATCCTGACAAATCTGGACGATTTCGTCGATAAAGTGCTGTGGCCAGATTTCAAGATGGATATTCAATTTTCCGCGTGATTCCAGGCCCATCCGATAACGCCAGGCTGCCGGTCCTTCGCAGGTTTTTTCCTGTTGGACTTTTCGATCAAGAATGGGGAGGAGGTCTGTGAGAAACATGGGAGGGAGTTGAAGGGTGCGACTGATAAAACGAGGGTCTTCAAACATCATTGCGATTTGCGTGCCGGAAAATTCAGTGTGGTGAATGGCTTCTTGAAGTGCCTGGCGAAGCATGTGGGGTGAAACGACCATACCCGGTTTTTCCCAGCCCAGATGAATGGAATTGTTGATGATGGATAACGCCTTGAAGCGTCCGTTCAAGAGGCTGACACTTAAGATCGGCTGCTTGTTACTCAACAGGGTGTTCTGGATTTTCTGGGACATGTCCAGAATCGTTGCCCTGAAGCCTGAAGGTTGTTTGGTTTCTTTGAAGATGTCGATCATGGTCTTATGGGCTATAGCAACCGCTGCTGATGATTCGCCATTTGGACCCTGCCGCACAATCGGGGTCAAATTGAAAACCGGCTTCGGCAGTCATGGTGAATTGCGTTTCGGGAACACTAAACGCATTGGCTTCGTCTAACCCGATGGTGGTTCCCGTGAGGTGATAGCGAATATGCGGAACGAGCGTGCCTCCTCCGGAATCGGTTGGTATGCCATCAACCGCGTAACTGCCTCCCGCGCCATTGGCAGAAAGGCTCAGAAGCTGAAACAAGTGACCGACGTGCCCACGATGAATTTTGAGGTCCGGCGTTCCCGTTTCATCGGTGTTCCACCAGGTTTCAAAATCCGCATCCGTGATGATGGAGGGATTCACGTTTTGGGCTAAATGGGTAATAAGGATAAACCGCGCATCTGCCAAGGCTGTGGTCAGTAAACCCGTGGCGTTCGTGAAGCCGCTCATGTTCGGTTGCACGAAGAAATACCTGAGAAACCCGTTGGGATTGGTGGTGAGTTGCCCTAGAGCGATAGGGACATAATCCGGACTCAGTACCCCCAGCGTCGGGGGAAATGAACGGGTTTGCCGTACATATAATTCGATCCCTCTGGTAATAATCGCCAATTGCTCATCCTCGGCATCCCGTTTTGCGGCCTTCAATTGATTGATGACATTTGGAGTAATGAAACTGGCAAGAATCGCGAGAATTGCCAGGACTCCAATCATTTCCACAAGTGTAAAACCTGACGGAGAGGTCAGGCGAACGGTGTGAAGCATGGATACAAAGGTGTAAGGCCGGACGAGACGGATGCCTAGGATTGGTTTATTTTTCATACGCATCGATGAGACCCTGCAATGATTGCTAAAACCGTTCTTTCGGGCCCTTCCTTGAGTCTGCAGCCTTCAATCGGAGAATGGAAGATTTTGCCGGATATACCTCTCCTTCCTGTTTCGGAGAATGGCGAGCCATTCTTAATTGGTAAGGGGAAAGAGCAGACGCGAAGAGTGAGACATGAGGGGGAAAGCCATGAGAAGTGAGACGTGGGAATAGAGGAATGAAATGGACATCTACTTGTTGTCCTCCTCCCGGGATTCGGCGGGGATACATCTTCTCTTTGGGCAGGACCAGCCAGATGGATCCCCGATTACCAATCTCGGGGACGACGAAAGTGGAGAAAAGAAAACGTAAGGTGTGAGGAGGAACTCTGAAGGTATTCTTTTACCCCCTCATCCCTTACGGGTATTAATTCCAGGCGTTTTCGACCTTGTCAGTAAAATACAAGCGCATCACGTTTCCGGCACGGACAAATCGAACCTGGGCGTTCGGGGCAATGTAGGCTGTGAGGTCAAAGGTCGGTGGGACCTGGCTGACATCACTGCCGTTCATGGTAGAGGTTTGAAGGATAGTCCAAGTTGTTCGACCATTGTTGGTGGCTTCGACTGTAATGTTTCCTCCATTTTCTCCGGCACTTCTGCGATAGCTAAAGGGGAGAATAGCTGACGCCGCGCCGGAGAGATCGACTTCCCGACTGACTTCTGTCGTCGGTCTACCACCGCTAAATTGGCAATAGTTCCCGGTTGCACATTGCGTATCGGCGACCACTTAAATTTCCCTTGGTCTGTCCATCGGCCTCACCCGTTTCCTGCCACTCATTAACCCAGCTCTGCGTCGCATCGTTTCCGCTGTAGGCCACGCCATTGAATTCCTTCCTGACGGTTCCAAGGTTCAGCAACTCGGCTTCAGAGGATTCCATTGTTTGGCGGCAGAGCAAAGTGGGTCAAACCAATAGGCGGTGTTGGTGGTGAGAGCAAATTGGACTTCAGGGAAAGTATAGGTCGTTGCCTCATCAAATCCGATCATGGTTCCTGCGAGGTGAAAGGCATTGTGGGTAGGAAGTAAGCCACCGCCGGAATCGGTGGCAGGCGCGGTAGCAATGAAAAAGCTGGCTCCATTTCCCTCAGGCGTTATGGCCAGGGAATAGAATAAATATCCGACATTGCTGCGATGCATGTGTAGATCGGGAACAAGACTTTCATTCGTGGTCCACCAGGTTTCGAATTCAGCAGGAGTGGTGATAATCGGTGCGACGTCCTGTGTGAGATTGGATAAAAGAAGAAATCGGGCATTCACCAGTTCGGCGGCAGACAGGCCGGTCCGATTGTTAAAGCCGGCCAAGCCTGGATGGACTGCGTAATAGCGCGTAAACCCGCGAGCGTTTGTGGTTATCTGCGGTGTAGAAAAGGGGACATAATCAGGGACAAGACTGACCAGGGATGGGGGAAAGGCGTTGTTCTGCCGAAGGTAGGTGATAATTCCCTTTTTGATCACATCAAGGTGATGGGTCTCCAAATCTTGTTCATGCCGATCCCATATCCGGATAAGCGAAGGGGAAAACACAGCTAATCCCACACTCAGCAATGCCAACAGTCCGATCATGGCAATGAGACCGAATCCGGCCTCCTGAAAGGCTGAACGGGATGGATCCTTCTTCACCACTGAAAGAAGACAGTGGTCAACCATGGCCATCTCAGTGGAATCCTCCCATTAAACTCATCATGGGCATAAAGAGGGCGAGGGCGACGATTCCAACAATCCCGATCAACCCAAGTGTGATCATGGGTTCTAAGATAGCGAACACCCTTTTGATTCTGCGCGGAATCTCCCGATTATAAAAGTTGGCCACGTTCATGAGTGTTTGGGGTAAGTTTCCGGTGGCTTCCCCGACCGAAATCATTTGGATCACCATCGGAGGGAAGACTGCGTGCCGGCTTAACGATTCGTTGATAGTTGAGCCTTCGGCCACCGCATGTTCCGCCTCCTGCAGAGCCTTTTCGACCACAGAATTACCCACAAGGCCCTGGCACAGTTGCAGACATTGCAGAACAGGAATGCCGGCCCGATAGAGGACTGCAAAGTTTTGAACAAATTTCGATAGCGTTAACATTTGGATGAGTCCACCCATCACCGGGAGTTGCAAGACCATTCGGTCTCGCCAGTGCGAAAATCCGTTCACATATTTTCGTCCCACCATCCACACCACAGGGCAGACAAGGATCAACGAGCCCCAGATCCACCAGGCCCCGACCATGAATTCACTGATGGCAATGACGACGACGGTGATGGTCGGGAGGGGCACATGAAGACCTTCAAGTATCGGAACGAACCGCGGAATGACAAAGGTAAAGAGCAACACTAGTAATCCGATCACCGCCACAATGACGATACTTGGATAAATGGTCGCCTGCCGCACATCTCCACGGATCTGGTCGACCCAGTCCAGATATCGCTCCAGTTCTTTGAATGTGTCCATTAAGGTCCCACTGTCTTCACCGGCATGGACGAGGTTGGTGACTTGCGGAGGAAAGATCCTGGGGTGCTGACTCATGGCTTCATGCAAGGTGTTTCCCGCTTCGACCTGTTGAAAGATCGTCTGTAAGGTCGCCCGTAAATGAATGTTTGGTGTCTCGACAGACAAACTTTTCAGGGCCTGCGTGAGGGGAATGCCTGCCTCTAATAAGGTGAACATGTGCGTGGAAAACTCCATGAGATCGCGGGATTTGACTTTTCCTCTCTTTTTCGCGGATCGGTGGGCAGACTTGGGTTTGGTTTCCAATGTTCGAACAAGCCAGAGCCCCATGTCCTGGAGTTGGCGTTCCAGTTGGAAAAGATCGGGCGCCGTCATCTCGCCCTCAATCGGTTTTCCGTGTGCGTCGATGGCCCGGTACTGAAAATTAGCCACCGGTGACCCTCAGCACTTCTTCCAGGGTAGTGATTCCATGAAGGGCTTTCATGAGTCCGTCATCGAACATGGTCGGCATATGTTCTCTCCGTATAATCGCTCGAATACCCGCCATATCCGGCCCATGCACGATGGGCGCGTGAAGTTCATCCGTGATTTGGATAATTTCGTAAATCCCCGCTCGGCCTTTATACCCTGTCTTGCCACATTCATCGCATCCCTTCCCAGTCCAGAGCCTTAGGGGAACACCTTCCGGCAATTCAACCCGAAGATTTGCAAGGACCGTTGAGGCGTCTGTCCGTTCGATTTTGCATCCCGGACAAATACATCGAATGAGTCGTTGTCCGATAATAGCCGTCAAGGCGGAAGCCAGCAGAAACGCCTCGACTCCCATGTCGATCAGACGGGGAATGGCCCCCAGTGCATCGTTGGTGTGAAGGGTGGAGAAGACCAGATGCCCAGTCAAGGCGGCTCGCATGGCCAGATCAGCCGTTTCTTGATCCCGAATTTCACCTACCAGGATCACGTCAGGATCCTGTCGAAGAAGGGCACGAAGCCCGGCGGCAAACGTCATGCCGATGTCCGGGTTGACTTGCGTCTGGCGAATCAGGGACATCTGATATTCGATGGGATCTTCCAACGTGAAGACACTTTTTTCTTTCGCATTGACGTGGCGAAGAGCGGTATACAGCGTCGTGGTCTTTCCGCTTCCCGTTGGACCGGTCACCAGGATAATGCCATGCGGACGGTGGATCAGAGATTGGATGCGTGATTGGTCCTTGGGTGTAAATCCCAACGCCCGGAATTCCAACTTCAACGCTCCCTTATCCAGGATCCGAAGCACAAGGCTTTCCCCGAAGTTCGTTGGAAGGGTGGATACGCGAAGATCAATTCGGCGCGTACCTAAGGTGAATGTGATGCGGCCGTCCTGGGGGATTCGCTTTTCCGTGAGATTGAGGTTTGCCATGAGTTTGAACCGCGCGGTAATGGGGGCTTGAAGAGGCTTCGGGATCAAAATCTCTTGAGTCAGGACTCCATCCACGCGCATACGGACCCGTAAATAGTCCTCGTCCGGTTCGACATGGATATCCGTCACCCGTGATTGTATTCCGGCGATAATGAGTTGATTACACAGGCGAATCATCGGCGCCTCACGGCTTCCCTCTTCACCGAGATCAGAGATCCCTTTGGCCATTAATTCATCAAGCAGTTGCTTGATGGATTCCCTGTGCGCATAGTGTCGTTCGATCGCTTCGATGAGTTCCTGAGCAGGGGCGGTGTGGGTGTTGACGTTAAGCCCGGTGCGACTTTCAACGGTATCGACCGCCACGATATTCAAAGGGTCCGCCATGGCCAAGCTCAACACATTCCCCTGTTTTCCCATAGGGAGGACTTGAAACTGCGTGGCGATGTCGTATGGGACGAGGTTTAAAATTTCCGGTGGAATGAAAATATTTGAAAGGTCCGCCAGGCCGGTTTGGGTGCCCTCGGCGAGATAGTGGGCCAGGACTTTTTCGGTAATGAATCCGAGGCCGATAAGCGTTTGCCCCAGCATCACGCCTTTTCTCTTACTTTCGCGTACGGCCAGGTCTAGTTGTTCTTGGGTGAGCCAGCCGTCTTGAAGAAGAGAAGCGCCAAGCAGAGGCCGTGCGGACTGCGGAGTTATGGGTGGTGTTGGCATGGGCCAGGCCCTTTAGTCACCTCTATGAGAACTGAGGATTACATTCCCTGTTTTGAGAGTAGAGGAAGCGTATTGGAAAGGAAGCTATCTGAAATCCCACGATGCCCTGTTGAAGAGGCCTGGTTCGGGCTACTGGTGAACCAGATACACATATATCCGGTCATTGGCTGCACTATATTTTACCCGCCCTCGTAATTGTCGTTCAGCCAGGTTCGCTCCGATGCCGGCATCAATGACTCCATCAATTTCATTGAATTCGGTATCAGAAATACCATCGACCCTGAGATAGGCCACCCGGGCTCCTGTCGGAATGTCGCTGTTTCCATCATCGCCCTTCAAATCCCATCCAATGTTTGTGGCCGTGGTCGCCGTTCCAAGTGCGACTGCTGCCGTGGCAGGCATATACATTATTGTTCCCAAACCGGGAGGGACATTGGAATTAAACTTTTCCAGATAGGGGCCTCGAAACCGAATCCATTGGTTGGCCCCGGTATTCAGCGGATCCGAGACATCTAATGTCAGGCGGGCCGGCAAGGAAGTGACTGTCGCGCTATTTCCACCATTTTCATTGCCGGGAACTCCTGCGGCATTCAGGGGATAGACGGTGCCCACATCGGCGTAATACTTTACAATCGCTATTTCATAGGTTCGAATCGCCGCTGCCAGGGATCGGGCGTTAGACGATGCAATAAGATTGAAAATTTTCGGAAGTAACAGCGCGATCAGAATGGCGATGATGGCCAACACCCCGATCATTTCCACCAACGTAAACCCTTGTGAATGACCAAGAGGTCGGAAGAGTTTTTTTGGCATATTTCAGATCTCCTTTACCATGGCTGCTCCATTGAATTCTGTTCCCAGGCTGAATGTGTGATGTCGTATGGATACGCATTCCACAGAACAGTCCTTCGGCTCTTGGAATAGCGTTCTTGAGCCACCCCCACTTCTGGAAATCAAAATTTTGAGGTTGAGCGTGATTTCAGATCCAGGAGAGCAATGCTGGCGAAGGGATCTCCGAGTTGGGAGGCTTGATCAAATAATCTGCGAGCAGTCTTGTGATCGGAAGGACCAACGTAGCCATCCGCGTAAAGGTAGCCTAAGTGCACGAGCGCGGAGGAGAGATGAGGATTGAGTTCGAGCGCGTGTTGAATAGCCTGTTTGGCCTGTTCGACATCACCCAGACTTTTTAAGGCGATGCCCATGCCGACATAGGTGGTGGCCGAGTTTGGATAATGCCGGAGGGCTTCGCGGTAGGCGGCCATTGCGGCTTGGGGACGCCCGTTCAGCAAAAACTTCCACCCCAGTTCCACATGACCTTCTGAATCATTCCTGCGAGCCAGGACTGCAACGGGTGCGGGGTTCCCCGTTGAGGTGAATTGGGATCGTTGTGAAGGTGTACGTTCAGTGGCAATGGGTGGAGGAAGAGTGGGTGCAGTGACAGCCGGATTTTCAACAAGAGGCGAAGCCTCGGCTTCTGGATTAGGCAGAGAATGAGGAGAGGTATAGTTGTTGATAGTTTCCAGTTGGCGAATCAAAGGGTCATGGTCTGAACTTTGAGAGTGATGCAGGTCCTGGGAGCCGGGTAGCGTCAAATGACTTCCCAATGCGGCAGACGATGTCAACATTCCCGTGCAGGTGATTGCGCCGATGATCAACGTGGTCCAGGATGGTTTTTGTTTCCTTGACGTTCGCGATGCTTCTGCCTCTGGCGCTGGACATGAATAGGCGTAAGGTCTCATGAATGCTCCCCGTCCCAGTGATTACTGCTTGAAGGTATCGGATGGCAGGCCACAGGCTTGATACGATTGAGTGGGAGGTTTTGAGGAAAAAAATAGAAGACACTTCAACGAACCAACAAGCACCAACAACAGAACGAATCAACACGTACCCACACAAGACCGTTCAGATTCATGAACAGAACGCTGCGACGATCAACGATTTAATAGAACATGCCCCATGCTTTGAAAACATCTGAGGGGAAGAGCCCGATGGCTCTTTGAGAGTTTCTTTTAGCGGCAGTGGAACGTTAAAGGAGGAATGGTGCAGGGGGCCGGTACTGTCTGGCGTCAGTGCCGGGACAAAAAGAGAGGCCCACCTTGAAAAAGCGTGGGCCTTTCTGAACCCGTTGGTTGAAATGATGCCACCATTCTTAATTGGCTTGATCCGAAAAGGCTTCTTTTAATAGTGGCTGGATTTCACCCTTTTCTTCCATGGGGCCTAAAATATCGGTGTCTCCGTAAAATTGTCCGTTGATGAACACTTTCGGAAGAGTCGGCCAGTTGGTCATTTTGGAAAGGGCTTCCCGTTTTTCCGGGTTAGGCAACACATTGATCAGCTCATAGGGATAGCCGAACTTGTTGAAAAACTCCATGGTCTCGACGGTGAAGCCGCATTGTGGCGCGGTCTTGGTCCCTTTCCCATAGATAAGAATTTTGTGTTGGGCGATTTCTTTTTTAATTTCGTCTTCGATGGGATTGCTCATTCGGGTTATCCTCCTTGTGCTTCATCTTTGGTTTTGGCCTGAATTTCCAGGGCGTGAATGCGTCCATCCTTCAAGGGACTATCTAGGGCTTGATACACCATGCGATGGCGGTCTAACAAATTTTTCCCCTGGAAGGCATCGGAAATGATTTTGACGGTAAAGTGATCCATCGTTCCCGTTCGATCCATAACCGATACTTCCGCTTCCCCCAAGGCTTGGGTGATGTGGGTGGTGAGATCTTCGAACGTCATCATACGCGTTGAGCCATCATGTGAATAAAAAATGAAACCGAGTTATCACTATACCGAAGAGCGTTTTTTCTACGCAATGAGGCTCTTGAACACTGTTGAGATCCAAACCTTATTGTCCGGGGTTGGGGTAGAGTACGGACTGAAGAAAGGTGCCGAGGCGCTCCAAGACCTGAAAGGGAATTTCATGACCACCCGGAAATTCCACCCATTGGATGGGAAGACCGGCAGTTTGAATGTGAGTGCGGAGCTCTTGGGCGGCAGAGAATGGCAGAATGGCATCGTCCATCCCATGGCTCTGAAATACCGAAAGACCCTGCCGATGAGGTAATCGAGCAAGCCATTCCTGTTTCGCGATCACGGTCCCGGAAAGCAGGACCAGTCCTGCAAGGGGGATATCTGAATGGAGCGCAAGGTCCGTCGAAAGCATGGCTCCTTGTGAAAACCCGCCCAGAACGATTGACGCAGGTGGAGCGGCCAATTCTTCCATGGCAACGGCCAGAAGCTCCAGGACCTGGGTTCGAGCAGGTGTCAGTCCACGAGGAATTTCCTGCGACAATTCCTCCCATTGCCCTAAGGCCCTTGCCCGTGTGACCCGTTCAATATCCAGCATCCACCAGGCACGAGCATCTCCAAAACCCATATCCAATTTCAAAGGAGCCGCGGGAAATACAAACCGGACTTCCTCCGGAACTGTAAGGTATCGCCATAAGGCAACCAGATCATCTCCTGGCGCCCCAAATCCATGCAATAAAAACACCAAAGGGCCTTCGCCTCCGCCTTCCCGGTCCAGGCCTCCGGTTATGCAGACATTCAGCCCTGCCCATTGTTCTTGTCGCATACACGTCTCGCCCCAGTCAGCTTAAGTTACAATCAAGGAAATTCCAGGCAGCCAAAATTACGCGGAGATTGATAGAGGGGGGTGGAGTGAGCGCGAGGTCTAATGACCCATTTTGGGAGCGCCGGCATTGGCCCCCTGCGTAATCAAGGGGATTCTGAGGACCTGATGGCAGTGATTGCACACAACCTTCCACGTATTCTCATCGGCATATTCAATGTCTTCTTCTTTTTTCCAAAATAACTTGCTACATTTTGGGCATTTTCTGACTAACATCGACATCGGCATGCCTCCGGTTTATGGTCGCGTAATTCTAGTGGACTTAGTGTAATACATCTTGCCACAATCTGCCAACGCATGATCAATTTTTTGGATTCAACCGACATTGATCCCCAACAGCTTTTGGTGTTATTCGCCCAAACGGATTGGGCTCGTGACCGTTCACTGGAGGACACCAAATTCATGCTGGCTCATACGGATGTGACCATCTCCGCGTGGGATGGACCCAGACTGGTGGGATTCGGGCGGGTGTTGACGGACTATGTGTTTCGGGCTTCGATTTGGGATGTGATTGTGGATCGGGCCTATCAGGATCTGGACATTGGCAAGGGGATCATCCATCGAATTTTGACTCACCCTACCCTGGAACGGGTGGAGCTCTTTTGGCTCTGCACCAGACGCTACCAGGGGTTTTATGCTTCTTTGGGATTTTCTGATAAAGAACAGACCGGCATGGTCTGGGACCGGCGCAAACATATTCCCCCCGCGAAGACATAATGATTCGTATGGATGGGGGGAAGAAGCATTGCGAGACTCAGATCGTTTCGAAAGTCATTCGCTTGATGCATCCACGTTTATGAAACGAGGTACCCAGTGATTGTTGTGGGGTTGATGTCCGGGACGTCGGCGGACGGGGTAGACGCGGCGGTCGTGGATATTCGAGGAACAGGACATCGTCTCAAGGTGACACTGCTCAAACATGTTGGCCGGCCGTATTCTTCCAGACTTCGGCAACACATCTTACAGGTTTGCGAGCAGGGGACAGTGGGGCAGATCTGCCACCTCAATGCCCTACTGGGAGAAGTGTTTGCCAAAACCGCGTTGTTGGCGATTAATCATTCCGGGATTTCTCCTCAACAAGTGGGGTTGATCGGTTCTCATGGTCAAACGATTCATCACCGGCCTGCCCCCACCTATGAGCCTGGGGTTGGTCGGATCCGCTCGACTCTACAAATCGGAGATCCTCAGGTGATTGCGGAACGTACCGGAATCACCACGGTATCGGATTTTCGAGCCAGAGATCTTGCCGCGGGCGGAGAGGGTGCTCCCTTGACTCCTTATGCCCATGCCCTCCTGTTTGCCAGGAAGCATGCCACGCGATTGGTAGTCAATCTGGGAGGGATTGCCAATGTGACCATCCTGCCTTGCGGTGGGAAACTGGCAACCGTCCGGGCGTTTGATACAGGGCCGTGCAATATGTTGTTGGATGGATTAGTGGCTTTGGAAACGAAGGGGAAAGTCAGAGTAGACCTGGGAGGTCGCCTCGCTCAGAAGGGGCAAGTGCATGAGGGCGTGCTTCGCTGGCTATTAGCTCATCCCTATGTGTCCCGACGACCTCCTAAATCCACGGGGCGTGAGATGTTTGGGGAGGCGTATGTTCAACAGGTGCGGGCTCAAGCCCATCGTCGCCATCTTGCTTTTCCAGATCTTCTGGCGACGGGCTGCCGGTTTATTGCACAGGTTATTCGAAACTCGAAAGAATGGACGAGGGCTCCCATTGATGAGGTGGTGGTTGGAGGCGGAGGGGTGCGGAATAATCGTCTCTGGGCAGAACTCTCAGATGTGTTCCATCCCATCCCTGTGAACCGCATGGATCAATGTGAGTCATCCAGTCAAGCGTTTGAAGCTCAAGCCTTTGCGGTGCTAGCCTATCAAGCGATACAGGGAGTGTGCGCCAACCTCCCCAAGGTCACCGGAGCCAGTCATCCGGTTATTTTGGGGACGGTGACTCCTGGTCTTCACGGACTTCCCTAATATGTTCCTCATGGTTTCTTGCTTGTACACCTCGCCGAAATGACGGATTGATTCATGGCTCAGAACGGACTCTCACTTATTCTCTTAGCTGGTTTAGTGTTCGGAGTGATTTTTCTTTTGCAATGGATCTGGCGTCGTCCTCTTCCAGCAGATTCCGTACCAGCTCTGAGGCCGGAATCTGGTGAGAGCGTGGTGACCCCTCGCCCGCTGATGTCTCCCGAAGAAGCGACCCTCTTCAATCTGATTAAATTAGCGGCCCAGGACCATCTGCTGGTCCTGGCCAAAATGCCCATCTTAAGTGTCCTGTCCCTTGGCGATAAAGATGAAGAAGCCCGAAAGGCGGTCATGCGAACCATTCAGCCTGTTCGCTGTGACGTCGTCCTGGCGCATCCTGGCACACTTAAAGCGATGACCGTCATTACCTTCCAGAAGAGTTCTCCCGGTGCGGCAGGACGAGAAGATCGTGATCGATTGGTAGACACCCTGTTGATAGCGGCGGGAATCCAGCACATTACACTTCAGCTCAATCAGCCCTATTCGGTTGATCAACTCACTGAACTGCTGGGATTAGCTGAAGAAGAGTAGTGTCTGGGAGCTTCAGACGGCTTCTGGGCCAAGATTGCAGGAATGGTGTCTATGAAGATGATTCAAGGAATGATGACCGGAAGAATCGCCTGAAACGCCTTAAGACCCTCATCGACGACTTTGCCCGTTTCGACTGCCGGATCATCAATCGGAATAAAGCGGGAAATTTTAAAAAACGTGCGATGATCGAGCACTGCAGCAATTTCCGATCGACGGCGTTGGGTGATGGCAAGGGTGAAGCCGGGTCCTGCTTTCCACTCCCAGAGAGATGAACTCAAACACAGGCAGAGGTCACGGTCCGCCACCTCCGAGAATCGATTGAACAGATTGCGTCTGTATTGCTTCACAAGGGGGCCTTCAACAATGAGGGAAAAAATAATGTGGTGCCCCCACCAGACCAGTGAACGGAACGCGAATTTTTCCTCACGAGTGTAGAATCTGGGGAAATCCACATACTGATAGGGGAAATCTTCCAGGTGTTCTCCTTTGACAAATTGCCTGGCTTGAGGATCGAACCCTTCAGGAGCGAGAAGGGGTTGCGAGGCGATTTCGGCCTCGAGCCGAAGATGAAGGTGTTCCAGCACATGTTTGATTTTTACCGTAATAGTGGCCTTCTTCCGGAAGAAATCCTGATCGGCTAATACGGCCAGTTCCTCAGCGGTAAATGAATAATCGGTTTTCATAAAGTCGTGTTACCAAGGAACCGTTGCGGAAGAGTTTTTGCCCTTTTCATTAATGAAGGAGTGTGCGCAGCGTTTTTTTGAATGGGAGTCTCAATGGCGATGAAAATTGCAACATACAATGTCAATTCTATTCGAAAGCGGATCGGGATTCTTCACAAGTGGATCCGGCAACACAAGCCGGATGTGGTGTGCCTTCAAGAGACCAAGGTACAGGATCACGAGTTTCCTCTTCAAGCATTCGGCGACTTACCCTATGTCATCAATTTTTGCGGTGAGAAATCTTATAACGGGGTAGCGATCTTCAGCCGAACGCCTCCTGAACTGGTGTCATTCGGCTTTCAAGACGGGCAACCACAAGAGGATCCCACTCGTCTGGCTCGGGTAGTGGTGAATGGCATCACGATTATCAACACTTACATCCCTCAGGGGTTTGCGATTGATTCGCCGAAGTATGCTTACAAATTGAGGTGGTTTCAGCGGTTGAAAAAGTATTTTTCGCGTGTCTTATCTCCAAGGCAACCCGCGATTTGGTGTGGAGACATGAATGTGGCCCCTGAGCCGGTTGATGTCCACAGCCCCGAAAAACATGTAACCCATGTGTGTTTCCATGAAGATGTGCGCCAGGCCTATCAGGAGACGGTTGCCTGGGGATTTGTCGATGTGTTTCGACATCATTTCCCGCGCCGCCAGCAATTTACGTTTTGGGACTATCGTCGTCCCGATGCCCTGGAATCCAACCGTGGCTGGAGGATTGACCATATCATGGTCACGCCGCCTCTCCTTCCTTACTCCCAAATGGTTAAGGTGGATCTTCAGCCGCGTCGAGCAGAATCCCCATCGGACCATACCATACTGTGGGCGGAATTTTCTGTGTGAGGACAAGGGGTCGGTTCTTGTTGAGACGACCCATGGTGAAGTTCAGGCCTTCTTTCCTGGCTTACAGAGAAGCAGAAACATCGTCAGGCCTTATGACGGAGATTCAAGAACAGGGGAAGAATAAACGAAACGGATGGACCAACCATGATTTCTACTTTGCTTTGCGGCGGCGTGACTTTCCCTCTTCTTCTTTGATGTTTTCAAGAGGAATAAATACCGCACACGCAACCACCGTCGTCCACAAATGCGGTTTCCCAATGGCAGATTGGGTAATATTCTGAGTCCGAACAATATCCTTTCCCATTTTAAACACCTGCTCCCGTTCCTTCCACGCGACATTGGGATCAAATTTGATGCCCAGGGTGGTAGCGAGCATTTGAGCAGCGAGGTCTTCCGTATATTCCCCAGCTTCTTCGTCCGTTTCCCCATAGGCATGATGCTCGGATAAGTAGCCATAATTGACATTTCTTCCAGAGGGAATGGCCAACCCGATTGAGGCGGAAATCAAGCGATTCCGTTCATTGGTTTCGGACCTGGCCATGACGCAAAAGGTAATTTCACCGGGATTGAGTAACTTTTCGCCACGCTTTCGTGGAATGATTTTACAATCAGGTGGGAAAATGGATGAAACGCTCACCAGGTTGCAATACGCAATCCCCGCGCTGCGCAAGGCTTCTTCGAAAGAGGTCAACTTTTCTTTGTGTACACCCACACCTCTGGTGAGAAACATATGTGTTGGGACCATCGTGACTCCTTCGTGAATCGGTTAGTTGTAGATTGGGACAGGTGGAAAATGCCTGTGTAATCGTCGAGTCTGACTTACATTCCGCTCTTAAACCTGTTTACACGGTCTATGTATGGGAAAGCCTGAAACCAGGATTGCCACAGGGAAGGACCAACCTTGCTACGTAAACTGATATTTTTACCAAGAGTGATTGACAAGGTGCAAGGGAATGATGCCTAAACTTTCAAGAAAAGACGAGAGAAGTGGAGGAGGGCTTATGAAGGAGTTTTGACCACTAACAACTTGGGTTCTGTCAGTTCCTGGATTGCATAACGAACTCCTTCCCGCCCCAATCCTGATTGTTTAATTCCCCCATAGGGCATGTGATCAGCCCGAAAAGTCGGAATTTCATTGACCAGGAGCGCGCCAACTTCTAATTGTGAGTACGCCTGATACATCGTGTCGATATTGCTGGTGAATATTCCTGCCTGAAGGCCGAATTCAGAATCATTGTGTAATGTCAGGGCTTCTTCGAGGTGCGCATAGGACGTGACGGTGACGACCGGCCCGAAAATTTCTTCACAGCAGACCTTCATGTTGCTGCTGACGTGTGTCAGAACCGTGGGTTCGATGAATGAGTGCTTTCGCGTCCCGCCGGTCAGAATTGTTGCACCCTGCGAAACGGCTTCTTGAATCCAGGCCTCGACCCGTCGTGCGGCTTGTTCGTTGATCAAAGGTCCTACCACCGTTTTCTCGAGCGATGGATCCCCCATGGGCAACGCTCGAACCCGATCAACAAATGGCTTGAGGAAGTCATCATAACGTGATTCATGGACGAAGATGCGTTGCACGGAGATACACGTTTGCCCCGAATATCCGTACCCTCCGGCCACGCAACGGTCAATGGCCACATCGAGATTGCCGTCCGGCTCTATGATCACCCCGGCATTGCCCCCGAGTTCCAGCAGGACCCGTTTGTACCCGGCTTTCCCTTTGAGCATCCACCCAATGGTCATAGAGCCGGTAAAGCTCAAAGCCTGAAAAGCCGGATGGATGACCATCTGTTCCGCCAGTGCATTTGAACAGGGGATGATGGTGAGGGTTTCAGGAGGCAATTCCGTCGTCAAAAAGACTTCGCCCAATAAGAGAGAGGTTAAGGGGGTTTGCGGAGCTGGTTTTAACACCATGGGGTTCCCCGCAGCCAGGCAGGGAGCCACTTTGTGGGCCACCAGATTCAGTGGAAAATTAAAAGGGGTAATGCCGAGGACCGTCCCGATCGGGAAGCGTTTGACAGATCCTGAATACGCCTCACCTCCAGGCGTGAGATCCATCGGAAGTATCTCTCCGGGGATGCGCGTGCTTTCCTCTGCCGCAATGCGAAAGGTCTGAATGGCCCGGTCAACTTCACGGCGGGCATCCGTAATGGGTTTGCCGGCTTCCTGACAAATCGTGGTCGCAAATTCTTCCCGTCGGTTCGATAATCCGGCAGCGATGTGAAGAAGCGCCTTGGCCCGTGCATGTGCAGGAATTCTTGCAAATTCGGTGGAGACTCGTTTGACGGATTCGACGACCTGGTGGATATGCTCAGACTCGGCCTGGCATACCATGGCCAACACTTCATCGGAATAGGGATTGCGCACCGCCTCCACGGTGGAGGTCTGCACCCATTGGCCGCCCAAGAGAATTGGCTTTGCCGTGGCCATGGTCATGAAAGAGTAGGAACCGTGAAATGGAGGTGGCTAGACTGATGAAGCTGCCTGGTCCGAACCAGGTTTGGAAGGAAGGGATGAAGCAGGCAACTGTTCGGCTTTCTGAATCAGGCTTTCCGTGCCCCACTCCCGGATCGCTTCTAAAGTAAACGGTTCGAAGGCCGCGACAGCCCCACAACCCGGACACCCTTCGACCGGCAACTTGGCTCTAAATACTTCGTCAAAGCAGGTTAAACACACAAATAAGTCCGGTTCACCTTGCGCGCATTCAACAGGCCAGAAAGATTGGGATTGAGTCATAGCATCAACATCGTTGTGTGAAAAGAAAAGGCATGGACATTGCCATCACCAGTGCAAATGTACACCTAATCACGTTGTCAGATCAATGAGGAATTACCTGAAGGGGCCGATTGACCATAGGTTTATGCCCCCTCGATTTGAGCGGAAGAAGCTCCAGGCAAGGACATCGAAGAGAGAGGATTTTCATGAAGCTTAAGCAATTTATCGATTTCTTCCTTAAAGGTTTCATAGGGAAAGGCACCAGGAATCAGAATGAGATGAGGGTTCTCGGGCACCTTTGTGGGAAACAGGACGAATGCCGGTGTGCCTCGAATGCCCAGGGAGCCCGCATCGCGTAAATCTTTCTCAATATCCTGCATATACCGGTGGGCGGCCATGCATGCGGAAAATTGCTCGCCGTTGAGCTTGAGTTCCTTGGCATATTGTTTGAGATCATCCTGAGCCAACCGGCCTCCACTGTTAAAAAGACGGTCATGCATGGGCCAATAGGCATGCTGCTCTCCTGCGCATCGTGCCGCATCTGCTGCACGAAGAGGGCTCCCAATCCCTCGGGGGAAATCCCGATACACGAATCGCACTTTGCCTGTCTCGATATACTCTGAAAGCAATTTTGGAAATGTCTCATGAAAGAACTTTTCACAAAATCCGCAAGTGAAATCAGAGTATTCCAGCATGGTAATGGGAGCCTTGGGATCCCCCCGTACCACATCATCATCCTGAATCAAAAAATCCGGGCTTTCCCCATAAGTAGCAGTACCTATGAGCACTGCGCTCATGAGGACTATCAGCGAGAAGGCAGGTTTAAGGGAACGGATAATATTCATGTTCACTCCGTTACGGTCATTGTCGCACTCCGGACAGGGCTTGTCGAGGGAATGCGTTGTTCGCAGTGAGGGGGTTGTCTATTAATGGCGCCCAACTTTTTCTAAGAGGCCCATCATCAGCAATGGCCAGACGACTGTGGCGTCGCTCAGGACTTCGGCGAACATCCCACCATCTTTCTTCGGCACGAATTTCCCCCATGACACTCCTTCCTCATAGGTGCAGCCACTGAGGCCGCCCCAATAATCCGGTTCGGGACAAATCCGCACTCCATAGTGAAAACGGGGAGGAGTCAACGTTTCCCCCAGCCGGAGATTGAGAATTTCAATGTATGGAGGGACCTGTTGGGCCCAATTTCTCGGCACGCCGCCGCCAATGGTAAAAATGCCAAGACGCTTGGCCTTCAGCAAATGTTCGGCATAGCTGTTCAGGTCCAAAAAAGGATTGAAAATGGGCCGATGTTGTCTGAGTTGAGTCCAGCGCTCAAAATCGCTTTGTTCCTGGGCATTTGAAGAAGGTTGGGCTTTCCGACCTTGGGCCATGGCCCAAATCGACACATCCAAGCCCATTTCCGAATCCGTAAAGGCCGGAATGTACACCGGAACCTCTTTTTCATACGCGCTTTTCAAAATACCGGGTCCCGGGTGATCCTGGTGCAGAGTCTTTCCGATTTCTCGCGTCAGAATTTCCGAAGAAATGACTTGTCCCGGTTCGATGCGTTTGAGTGTGGCGCCGACCACGCGTTCGACATGGTTCAGATTAAGCTCCATCTCCAGCGTGTCATAGACGCGGTTGTAGCCCTTTTCAAATAATTCCGCATCCGTCATTGAGGGATGGTATTTGTAATGAGTTTTTCCGACGGCCTCACTCAACCCATGAGCAATCAACGCGCCTGTGGACACCACCGCCTGTATCATGCCGCGATCAATCATCGTGCAGATGATTTTTCCCATTTTGGCAATGGTCATAGCTCCGGAGAGGGTCATGACCACGGCACAATCCGGATCCTCGATCATCTTGCACAAAATCTCAAAGGCGTCGCCCAGACGACGTCCGCCAAATGCTGTTTTTTTCATGGCCGACAAAAGGTCGGAAAAGGAATGAATGGCTTCAGGATCCAGAGCCTCCAAGGCTTCCAGGCCGTCGCTTTCGCCATCGTGAAATTTTCTCGGATTCATAGCAGGTCCTTACGGCAAAAATGAAAAAAACGGATGTGAAAACGTGAAATCTGCTTGAGTGTGTGCGGGCGATAACAATCAGGAAGGTGGGAACGTATGCTCCTATGCAAAATGGTGATCCCAACGGGATTTGAACCCGTGTCTGCACCTTGAGAGGGTGCCGTCCTAGACCAGCCTAGACGATGGGACCAGTCTGTGTCTGTTCGTTGAACGAATGCTGTCGGTAAAATGTGCCCTCACCCGAGACGTTCGGAATGTACCATTAGGGACTTATGGCATGCAACGCAAAAAAGGCAGTAAAAATTGGGAAGAAGTGCAAAAACACCTTTGATGACAAGGTGTTGGACTTTCAACAACAATGAAAAAGTTGCAGACCTTAGATGTCAGAGGATAGGGGTTGTGGGGGATGAATGGTTAGCAATCCGCGCATGAAGGGATGGAGGCCACAGTGGTAGGGATAGCGCCCCGGTGCCAGCCGGGATAAGACAAACTGATTGTCTGGACGAATGATCCCTGAGTCGAATGAGCACTCCGACCGGGACTGACAGTCGTCCGAGACGATGGAATGCGCTTCGTGGGTTCGATTTTCCCATCTAAGGGGAGTATTCAGGGAAATCGTCAACTGGTTCGGAGAAAAAAATGGCGGTTCCGGTTGAATCTGAATGTGTGGGGAGGAAGCCCACAGCAAGGGCTGCTTCGAACCGGAAAAGCAAACGATCCCCAATAGGCAAAAGAATGCCCCCACCCTCAATAATTTCCCGTGTTGATTCCAGAAATTCACCGTTCTCATGTTACGACCAGGTCGATTGCCCCATATGAAATTTTCCCCACCCCCCAATGACAGGAATTAGGGTTTAATGGTAATGAAAATAGAGCCTCTTCCCCGCTGCAGGAGCACTAAGACCGAGGCTTGAGCGTCCAGTCGCTTCACAAGCTGCTCGAAGTCCTGCACGGAGCGAATGGGTGACCGGTTCAGTTCCAGAATCACATCACCTGGTTGAAGGCCCGCACGTTCTGCCGGAGAGTTTGCGGCAATTTGTGTGACGACCACGCCATGGCCATCGCTTGTTTGGCCAGGCTTGACGGGTTCGACCGAAAGACCCGAGAGGGCATGCTTGCCTGAAGCCGATCCGGGAGATTCCTTCGTCAACGTCGCGGTATCTTTAGGCATTTCAGCAATGGAAACAGAGAGATTCACCATTTTGCCGTTTCGCAATACCGCCAGAGGAATTCCACTCTCCGGTGTGGTTTCAGCGACGAGCGTGCGCAAATGGGTCGGATCTTTCACGGTAACGCCGTTGTAGGTCCGGATAACGTCTCCTCGTTTCAGGCCGGCTTTCCCCGCAGGGCTTTCAGCAAACACATCTCCCACCAACGCGCCCTGGGTATCAGGCGCATCGAACTGGGTCGCGAGATCCTGAGTCAGTTCCTGAATTGACACCCCCAGCCACCCGCGAATGACTTTGCCATGCCCGATCAGGCTTTGCATCACGCTTTTCACCATTTGGCTGGGGATGGCAAAGCCAATGCCCATATAGCCGCCTGTTCGTGAGAAGATGGCGGTATTAATGCCGATGAGTTGGCCTTGCAGATTGACAAGAGCACCACCAGAGTTGCCTGGATTAATGGCGGCATCGGTTTGAATGAAATTTTCATAATCGACAATGCCGACATTGGCACGGCCCACGGCGCTGATAATCCCCATCGTGACTGTTTGATTCAACCCAAAAGGGTTACCGACAGCCAATACCAATTCTCCAACTTCCAATGTTGTGGAATTTCCCCAGGGTAAGGTTGATAATCCGGTGGCTTCAATCTTAATCACCGCTAAATCGGTTTTGGGATCCGTGCCAATCAGTTTAGCCGGGAATTTCCGTTTGTCTCCCAGGAGCACCATCAAGTCATCGGCCTGTTCCACCACGTGATTATTGGTGACGATGTATCCGTCCTCACTGACGATGACTCCGGAACCTAAGCCTTGCTCCTGCCGTTCACGGGGTTGTTGAAACCGTCGTTCAAATTCCTCTCCAAAAAATCTCCGGAAAAAGGGATCTTCAAACAGAGGATTCGTGCCGGGAGCTTGGGTTGTGCGTTTGGTCGCGGAGATGTTGACCACCGAGGCCATTGCCTCTTTGGCGATTTTGACAAACGTTTCGTTTGAGGCCAGAAGCGGGGTCGAAACCTTGACGACGGGAGGCGTATCAGCCGCGTGGACAACCGGGACTTGGGACTCGGCTCCGATGGGGGTCTCGCTTATTGATGGCGGATTGTCGGAAGGTGGATTGGATGGACCCTGGGAGCATTGGATATGGGTAATGCTAAGCAGGCCCATCATCAACACAGCCACCCAGGAATAACGCCTGCCCCTCACGGAGTTTGTTCTCATTTCATATCGTTCTCTCATGCGAGATACCTTTTTCCCTTATGTCGGTTATTGGATTCGGATTCCAAAGTGGTGCGTCTCAAGAGTTTTTTAACCTCAACCATATGGCCCTATCTTACCATCCTCACAAGCGAGGGTGGAATGGCTGCTCTCAACGCCGAACAACCTTCTGGGCATTTTACCAAAGGGAACACAGGTCTCAAGATGCGCGGGTGAGCAAGGGGCCGTCATTCGTGCCGGCAATCACCAGGGATGTCATCCTCACGAAAAGGCCGCATTCCACCACGCCGGGAATCTGCTTGAGGGATAATTCCAGAACCGAGGGGTCGGCAATCTCAGGTATATGTAGATCGAGAATATAATTCCCGTTATCGGTCAGAAAAGGCTGTCCGGCCTTTTGGCGCAAAGGGGAAGGCCATCCCAGATGTTCAAGATGCCGTTGCGTCGTTCGCCAACCGAACGGCACGATTTCCACGGGCAAAGGAAATGGAAGCCCAAGGTGCGGCACCTGTTTGGCCTGATCCACAATCACGATAAACTGTTGTGCCACCTTTGCCACAATTTTTTCCCGTAACAACGCCCCGCCTCCGCCTTTAATCAGATTCAGGTGAGGGTCGACTTGATCGGCCCCATCCACCGCCACATCAATATCCCAGGGTTCCTCGTTACTGAGTAAAGGGATCCCCAGTTGCCTGGCATAGACAGCCGTCGTTTGGGAAGTTGCCACGCCCCGGACCCGTAATCCTTGTTGCACCCGCTGGCCCAAGGCCGTCAAAAAGTGATGGACTGTGGATCCGGTGCCGAGACCCAGGATCTGACCATCCTGGACATACTCAATGGCCTTGTGAGCGGCCAGGGCTTTTTGCTGATCTGGAGTCAATGGGGTCGATGAAAATGACACGGAAAGTCCTCCCTACCGGGAATTTTTGAATGGTCAATTTTTATCATGTCCGGTTGTTCAACGAAACTGCAGGACAGCACGTTTCAAGGCGTGATGCGCCAGGAATTTCATTGAGCAAGAAAGGCGAGACTGGGAAGAACGGACACAATGAGTCATCAACAAACCGACGAACCGAGAACGCCGCAGAAGGCCCTGGCTTCTCCCCGGGGCATGCTTTAGTACCATTCTGTCAGGTGGTCATTCCAGCGGCCACGGAGGCGGCGCCGAGCAAGGCGGTATGGGGATTCAAAATCACCCGAACAGGAATCTTGCCGAGTAATCGTTTGTAGCGGCCCTTTGCCAGAAAGGCTTTCATAAAGGTCTCTTGCTGTAACGCGGGAAGAATCTTCGGGGCAATCCCACCGCCAAGATAGACGCCGCCCAATGCCAGGGCTTTGAGCGCCATATTGCCGGCTTCGGCCCCATAAATAGAAATAAATATCTGAAGAGCATCTCGACAGATATCGGGTTTACCCGTGAGCCCGGCTTCAGCAATCAACGCAGCCGGATCGCCGGTAGGGAGCTTTTCAGCAAACCAGGTAGGCTCGTTTTTCTTGGTATCACGAAGGAATTGGTAAATGCTGTGAAGCCCGGGCCCGGAGAGAACCCGTTCGTAACTCACATGCAAATGACTGGTTCGCAGATATCGCAGCAGATCGATTTCCAAATCGTTAGTGGGGGCAAAATCGGCATGACCCCCTTCAGATGGACAAATGCGATATTCACTCCCCGTCCACAATAGCAGCGATTCTCCCAGCCCGGTTCCAGCGGCCAGTAACACGCGCGTCCCATCAGGTGGTGGAGATGGTGCGTTGGGATTGAGATTTTCGATTTCATCCTGGCGGAGAAGCTGTAACCCGTAGGCGGTGGCTTCCAAATCATTTAACAAATGGACGCGGGGAATGTTGAGAAACTCGGCCAGCTTCCCCCCATCAATGGTCCAGGGAATATTCGTGGCATGACAGATATTATTCAACACCGGGCCGGGAACCCCAAAACAGGCGGCCGTTAAGGGCCCCAGAGGAGCAGGGCGGATGCTTCCCGACGAAGGTTCATCGGTGTCGTCCACAGCCTCATCCGATTCGGAATCGGCAGGAGGCGGTTCCTCGAGAAATTCAGTCAACACCTCTTCCAATGATTCGTAGTCAGCCGTCCAAACCGTATCTTCCCGGATAGGGTCTACCCGTTCCTTGTTCCAGTCATAGAGGGCCAGATTGATTTTTGTCCCGCCAATGTCACCCGCAAGAATCATGACGCGTTTCCAATGGAAAATGGTGAAAAATTCAACCGTCAGCCTGGTGGCACCATAGCCCAGGTAAATTCCTGAGGGCAAGCGAAAACCAGATAGTCTCATGGCAGATCCGTATCACAAGCAAGGGGCAAGCATGAGGAGAGGGGACATTCGATTACAGGAACGTCCAGTGAGAAAAGGTGGCGGCCTGCCCCAATGGTGTCCCATCCGGTTGGCGAACGTTCCAGACCGTGGCCCGTTCCACTAAAAACCGTCTTCCAGATCGGGAGATCCGGACTCCACGATAATCGGCAATGTAGCCCTGAAATCTGGCCTGGTCCAGCATACGGGCACGTTCCTCACGATTGACAGGCTCGGCCGTTTGACGAGAGGGGGTTTGAGTGAGTTGGTCCCAATCCATTTCCCACAGAGTTAACGCGGTCCGGTTTCCATAATTGAGGATAGGGTCATCTTGCAATCCATGAGAGACGACCACGAATGGACAGGTGAACACGTGTTCGGCTTGCTCCAGCGTGGTCCCTTCCCGAGAGATGAGTTCCCGCTTGAGCCAGTGGGTATAACTATCCAACAGGTATTGGGTCCATTCAATAACCCAGGGTCTTCGCCAATGATCGGCTAACGGGTTCATCTGATTGCCAGTGGAGGGATTCATCCGGGTGATGATGCGGCGCGTCGAATCAGAAGCAGTGTAATGCTCTTCTGGATTGGTTGAAAAGCATCAATCACCACTAGTTGTCCAAAACAGCGAAAAACGAACACATCGAATTCCAGTATCCATAGCAACCGGTCATACCCGACTTGTGTATCTGGAATCCATCTTGGTTTTCTTTGGGCGATCGTGGTTTGCAGACAAGAATTGGCAAATTGACTGGGACGGGGAGCCTGTCTCATTCGGTGACCCAACCATGACAACCATGAAGTTTTTGGTGTTGCCGGCTCTCGGCCCGGCAGCCGAGGTCCTTTTCTTTCGGAAAAAGGACTCAAAACCAATGACGCCCCGTCCGGCCTTATCGGAGGGGACGAACGCGAGTTTTAGGAGGGCGGACCAACTCGCTGCGCTCACACAAGGTCCGCCGGATGATCTGAGCGTCCGACCCTGTAGCCGGACGGGAGGCATCATGAGAAGAAGGGAAATAAGAGAAAAGGGAGATGCTCACAAATTAAGGGAAGATGGCCCCTCATTTATCACAGGCTCTATGTCGATAAGCAAGAGAGAATGGCGTCAGCAATCTGGTGGGGGGTCGCTTGGTCGGTTGGGATGACATGATCGGCGGCGGCT
>Ga0224505_10000355_pt1 | contig 31747 bp, 29 predicted proteins | sample SF_Jan12_sed_USG_FD_169102 | JGI IMG/M metagenome (GOLD analysis project Ga0224505, IMG submission 169102) | Sediment microbial communities from San Francisco Bay, California, United States - SF_Jan12_sed_USGS_4_1 | ecosystem: Environmental > Aquatic > Marine > Sediment | place: USA: California... | reverse complement strand
CGGGACGAGGAACGACACCGGATTGTCGCCGACGGCGCTCCCCACCGCGCGGCTCGCCGTGGGCTTCCCGATGGTCTTGGCGAGTTGTCCGTACGAGGTCGTGGCGCCTTCGGGGATCGCGAGCAGCGCTTCCCAGACCTTGAGTTGGAAGTTGGTGCCGCGCAGGTGCAAGGTGAGTGGCTGCCCGGCCTTGGCCTGGTCGAAGATCTGCTCGATCACGGGGACGGTCCCGCGCTCGTCCCCTACGAGGTGTGCCGCCGGCCAGTCATGCTCGAGCCGCTCGACCGTGGCGCCGCGCTCGTCGTCATCGAACCCGAGGGCACAGATGCCCCGGTCGGTGACGGCGACCGTCGCTCCCCCGAACGGGGTCTGGTGATAGCCGTGACGAATCGTGAGACCGGCACCGGCGGTGCGGACGTTCCCCGGCGTCACGGCGTCCACCGCAACGAGGAGATCGTGTAGCCGTCCCGGCCCCGAGAGCCCGACCTCGTAGGCGGCATCGAGGACGGTGCGCCCCTCGCGGAGGGCCGCCTTGGCCCGCTGGGCGGTTCGGTACTGCACGAGCCGCGCCGGGCTCACGCCGGCCCATCGCCGGAACAGCCGTTGGAAGTGGAACGGGCTCAGACCCGCCGCCTCGGCGACTTCGTCGAGCGAGGGGCGGCGGTCCGCGTGCGCGTCCAGAAAGGCGAGCGCTTGGGTCATCCGGTCATAGTCGGTCAGTGGCATGGGGTGAATCTCGGGCAGGAAGGGGCCGGGCTCAACCCGGATCTTGCGCCGCGGCCTATCGCAGCAGCAGCGCGAGGTACACACCGTAGGCCGCCAACAGCACGGCGCCCTCTCCGCGGCCGATGCGCATGCCGGAGCGGATGATGGGGAACAGCACGATGGCAAAGCCGACCATCCACCAGTTGTCGCTGTGGATGATGGCGGAATTCACGCGTTGCGGCGTGACGACCGAGACCAGGCCCAGAATGCCGGCGAGGTTGAAGATGTTCGAGCCGATGACGTTGGCGAGCGCGATCCCGGCCTGCTTGCGCCGCGCAGCCACGAGCGAGGCGGCGAGCTCCGGCATCGAGGTTCCGGCCGCGACGATCGTGAGCCCGACCACCCGCTCCGACAGGCCCGCCGCCGTCGCAAGCGTCGCCGCGCCGCGCACCAGCACCTGCGCGCCACCCACCAGCAGGATCACGCCACCCGCCACGAGCCCCAGGTCCACGGCCAGGCGGCGTCCCTGTCCCGTCCATCCGTCCACGCTCGTGGCGAACGCCGCCGCGTCCTCCGGCGTGGTGTGCCGTCGGGCCAGCCGGATCATGTAGGTGGTGAACCCGATCAGCACGACGAGGAGCACACCGCCCTCGAGGCGATCGATGATGCCGTCCCGCGCGAGCAGGAGGAACCCGACCGAGACGATGGCCATGACCGGCCACTCCAGCCGCACCGCGGTCAGGTGCACGACCATTGGGGCGAGCAGCGCCGCGATGCCGAGGATGGCGGCGACGTTGAAGATGTTGGACCCCACGACGTTGCCGACCGCGATGTCCGCCTTTCCTTGGAGGGAGGCGAACAGGCTCACGGCCAGCTCGGGCATCGAGGTCCCCGCCGCCACCACCGTCAGTCCGATGACGGCGGTGCTCACGCGGAGGGCGCGGGCCAGCGAAACGGCACCGCGAACCAGCAACTCCCCGCCGGCAGCCAGGGCGGCGATCCCGACGACGACCAGGGCGAGGGCGACGAGTGGGGAAATCGCGGGGATCCTCGGGTTGGTCCAGTCTAGCGGAGCAGGAAGAACAGGTAGACGCCGTAACTGGCAAGCAGTGCGGCGCCCTCGACCCGCGTGATGCGCATGCCCACTCGCATCATTGGCAGCAGGACGACCGCATAGGCAAGCATCCACCAGAAATCGAGCGTGATGGTCTCCCGTGGTACGCTCTGCGGCGTCACGATAGCCACGGTGCCGAGGATGGCCGTGAGGTTGAAGATGTTTGAGCCGATCACGTTGGCGAGCGCAATTTCGGCCTGTCCACGGCGCGCGGCGACCAGGCTGGTCGCGAGTTCCGGCAGGCTCGTGCCGAACGCCACGACCGTGAGGCCGATGACGCGTTCGGACAGGCCCGCGAATTCGGCCAGCACGACCGCGCCGCGGACCAGCGCCTGGGCACCGCCGACCAGCATGGCCACGCCAAACAGAATCAGCCCCACGTCGATGAAGCCCTGGTAACGGGCGGCACGAACGGTGAGCGAGTCCACCTCGATCTCGATCGACGGCCGGTCACGGGCGCTCGCCGGGCGCTCGGCGCTCACGATCAGGTACACGATGAAGCCCATCAACGTGAGAACGAGCCCGATTCCCTCGGCGCGACTGATGATCCCATTCTGCGCCATGGCGACCACCGCCACCGACAGCGCGAGCATCACCGGCCACTCGACCCGGATGGCGGACAGGTGGACGGTGATGGGTAGCAGCACCGCCGACATGCCCACGATCATCGCGATGTTGAGGATGTTGGAGCCGACGACGTTGCCGACCGCGATGTCGCCGCGGCCGTGGAGCGCCGCAGTCAGGCTTGCCGCCAGCTCCGGGGCGGACGTACCCATTGCCACGATCGTCAAGCCGATGACGACCGTGCTCACGCGCAGCCGACGGGCCAGTGACACCGCGCCGCGGACCAACGCCTCACCGCCGCCGGCCAACAGGCCGATCCCAGCCAACACGAACAGCAGCGCGATGGGCAGCGACATATGGCGATCAAGCTAATGGACCACTCGCGCTGGCGCCTGCGGGTGCGGGGGGGTTGTTTGGGGGACGGACGGGGACGGACGGGGACGGACGGGGACGGACGATGGGGACGACCATAGACAACCGCAGGGGAACATGATCATGCGTGTCCTGATGCTCTCGGTAGTGATGCTCGGTGGAGTCACCACCGTCGTGATCGGCCAGGAACGGGATGCCCGTGTCGCGGCGGCGGTACGTGAGGTGGCGCCCGCCATGGTGGACATCCGGCACCGCCTGCATCAAAACCCTGAGCTGGGAAACCGCGAGGTGGAGACGGCGAGGGTCGTTGCTTCGCGCTTGCGCGGGCTTGGCCTGGACGAGGTGCGCACCGACATCGCGCATACTGGTGTCGTGGGGGTGCTCCGCGGCGGCCGGCCGGGCCCCGTGGTCGCGGTGCGGGCGGACATGGATGCCCTCCCGGTAACGGAGGACACGCCCTACCCGTTCAAATCGACCGTCCGCACCACCTACCTGGGGCAGGAAGTTGGTGTGATGCACGCGTGCGGCCACGATGTGCATGTCGCCGTGCAGCTTGGTGTGGCCGAGGTGCTGGCCGGCATGCGCGCCGACCTGCCGGGGACGGTGCTGTTCATCTTCCAGCCGGCCGAGGAAGGCCCGCCGCCGGGGGAAGAGGGCGGCGCGTCCCTCATGCTTGAAGAGGGGGCGTTCGCCGACCCGCGGCCCAGTGCCGTGTTCGGGTTGCACACCATGGCGTCGCTGGACGTGGGAGTCGTCGGGTACACGCCGGGACCCGCGCTTGCGGCCGTGGATCAGTTCTGGATCACCGTCCGGGGCCGACAAGCCCACGGGGCGTCACCCCACCTGAGCGTGGATCCGGTCGTCATGGCGTCGCAGGTCGTGATGGGGCTCCAGACGATCCGCTCGCGCAACCTCTCGCCGCTGGCGCCGAGTGTGGTGACCGTGGGCAGGATTCACGGGGGCGAGCGGTTCAACATCATCCCGGCGGAAGTGAAGCTCGAAGGCACCGTGCGCACCTACTCCACGGAGGCCCAGGACATCGTGGAGCGCCGCATGCAGGAGATCGTGGCCGGGATCACTTCGGCGGGTGGCGGGACGTACGAGATCACCTACCAGCGCGGTTCCCCTGCCGTGATCAACGACGTCGCCCTGACGCAGCGCACCGTGCCCACGATCGCGCGCGTGCTCGGTGACGACAATGTCGTCGAACTCGAGCCGGCCATGGTGGGCGAGGACTTCTCGCTGTTCGCCAACGAGGTGCCCGGGTTCTTCTATCGTCTCGGGGTGCAGAAGCCGGGAACCGTCTCCGGCGATCACCACACGCCGACCTTCCAGGCCGACGACTCCGCGATTCCGGTTGGCATTCGGGTCATGACGGCGGTGCTGCTGGACTACCTGAACCGATAGCCGATGGCCGACGGCCGATAGCCGAACAGTGCAAGAGCGTTCGGCTACCGGCTGTCGGCCATCGCCTCAGAACAACACGTGCGCCTCGACGCTCCAACGGTCCAGGTTGGTTGTCGTCGCCTGCGGGATGTCCTTGAACAGGCCGTAGAAGCCCGCGAACCGCAGGAACGGAGTCGGGAAGAACTCGAGCCCGAACCGGGCGCGAATCCGCTCGTTTTCGGCGACGTCCATGTTGGGGTCGAGCCACCCGTACGTGACCTTGGCGTTGAGCCCGCGTATGAGCAACCAGTCCGCCTCACCGTAGGCCATGAGTTGGCGTACCGTGTCACCCTGCACGGGCTTGTCCCGCACGTAGTCCAGCTCTCCCATGAGGACCAGTGGGCCGACGTTGAAGCCGCCGAAGCCGCCCACGACTTCCCGGCGTTGATCCGTTCCGTCGTTGCGCGAGGCCGAGGCCCCGAGCCGGAACTGACGGAAGACCACGGCGGCGCTCGAGGTGACCTGCTTGCCGTTGTCGTTCTCGACGGCACCCGTGCTGCCGTTGGTCAGGGCGACGGCGATCGCCAGCGGACCCGGCTCGAGTCCAACCTCGACGCCTTGATCCGGTGTCTTGTAAGAGAATCCCGTTCGTTCGCGGATGTACTCGGCATCATCCTGTAATCGGAGGCCGTAGGGGAGCAGGAACTTCCCGGCCTTGATGTAGCCCTCCCCAGGGAGGCGCTTCACCATGCCGAAGGCCTCGCGCGCGACGGCGCGGTCCGGACCGACCGTCTGGTCGATGTAGAGCACCAGCCGGTTCTCCAGCAGCTCGGCGGCGGCGTACAGCTGCGCGACGTCGAGTCCGATGCTGGTGCGTGGCGTGGACGCCTTGAACGTCCCCGACGCTTCGACCCGCAGGTCCCAGCCGATCTGGAGGAAATCCGTGACGTTCTTGCTGACGACCGTGCCGGGCCTCATTGGCAGCTGCGTCTGCGAGAAAATGCCACCGTAGGTGTTGCGGTTCCCACCGCCCGTCAGGTTCGTGTGACATGACGAGCATTTGAGCCCGGTCCGGAGTGCCAGGTACGGCTCGGCGGCCGCGGGGGTGGTGGCGACCAGGAGGCCGAGGGGAAGCAGCAGCGTTCGCATCGTGACCTCCGTCAGTTGTTTGGAGCACCGGCCGTGATCCATGCCCGGATAGTGGCGATCTCTTCGTCAGTGAGCGCGGCGCCACCGAGCGGCATGCGCCCCCCCAGTCCTCCCACGGAACCCTGGGTTCCTTGGATCTTGTGCACGAGGTAGCTGGAGTCTGGGAAGAGCGGCAGCACGCGCTTGAGGGCGGGGACTTCCTGAGAGTTGACGTTCACGATGCTCCCGTACGCCTGGCCGGCGGAGAGGTTCTGACCCAGCACCGGGTTGTTGCCGGCATGGCAATCGGTAAACGCGCAGCTCGCCGTGAAGATCGGCTGCACGTCACTGGAGAGGGTCACACCCTCGTCGGGTCCAGGTGGGCCCAGGGGGTTGCCGTTCTCGTCCAGGCCCGTTCCGTCTCCGGGACAGGCCGTGAGCAAGCAGCTCAGGGCGAGTGTGAGCACGAGGCGTGGTTGCATGTCGTTCTCCTGGGGCTGAGGTGCAGGATGGCGGCACGGGATCTTCCAGCGGGCTGTACCGGACCGAATCAGCGCGTCCGGTGTTGCCGGAGGTTCCCGACAAATGCTTGACATGTCAACTATTGTCCATTAATCCTATCACGCCATGACACGACGCGCCAGTGCGATCCAGCAGGAGATCCGCCAGACCCGCCCGTTCCAGTCCATCGGGCAGGAGGCGGTGGTTGCCCTATTCCGGACCGCGGACCTGGTCCGGCGGTATTACGGTGAAGTCGTGGAGCGGGAGGGGGTGACCCTTCAGCAGTACAACGTGCTGCGCATCCTCCGTGGGGCCGGGCCGAGTGGGCTGCCCACGCTCGAGGTGGCCGAACGCATGGTGCAGCGCGCCCCGGGGATCACACGGATGATTGACCGCCTCGAGGTGCGGGGTTGGGTCCATCGCCGCCGCACCTCTGCGGACCGGCGGCAGATCCACTGCGTCATCACTGCCGAGGGGCTCGCGCTCATGAAGCGACTCGACGAACCGGTGGATGCCGCCGATCACACCGCGGTGCGTGGTCTGGCCAAGCGTGATCAGCAGCGGCTCATCGGGCTGCTCGACGCGGTGCGAGCGGCACACGCCGACCGCGATTCGTAAAACCCTGCGCAGGGAGCACACGACATCATGAAACGGCTCATGCAGACGACGAACGACCTCACGCTGGCGATCCTGCGAATCGGGCTCGGCGTCGTGATCTTCCCGCACGGCGCCCAGAAGCTCCTGGGCTGGTTTGGGGGCTCCGGACCCGGTGGCACCATCGGCTTCTTCCAGCAGACCTGGGGCATTCCGGCCATCGTGACGGTGCTCGTCATCGGGGCGGAGTCCCTTGGGGCCCTCGCGCTGATCGCCGGGTTCATGAGCCGGGTCGCGGCCGCGGGCATCGCGATGGTCATGCTGGGAGCCGTAACGCTGGTTCACTGGCGGGTTGGGTTCTTCATGAACTGGGGCGGCCAGTTGTCCGGCGAGGGGTTCGAGTTCCACATCCTCGCCATCGCCATGGCGCTCGCTCTGTTCATTGGCGGCGGCGGAGCCCTCTCCGTCGATCGACTGCTTGCCGCTCGAGGTCGGCAGGGGGTGGAGGCCGGGAGGTAGGTGCCAGGACAGACGGCAAGACGGCAAGACGGTGAGGGGTATGCAGGCGAAAGGTGACAGTGGCGCGGCTTCGAGATCCGCTCACCACCGTCACCTCGTCCCTATCACCCGCTAACCGTCTTGCCGTCTCGCCGTCTACCCTGCCACCCTGCTCCCTGGGCTCCCGCCTTTCACCTGCGCACGTACATGCCATCGAACACCACCGACCAGTTCTTCCCCTGATCAGTCGACGTCTCCCAGATCTGACGCACGCTATCCGCCGACACTGGGGTCCAGGTGATGCGGTTCGTCACCGCGGCGCCCTGGGCATTTTGGGTCACCCCGCTGAGGACCATACTGCCCTCGACGAGTCCGCCCTCGATCAGCAGCAGCATCCCGCTGTTGTCCACCCACGTCTGGTGCCACCGACCGGTGGTGCGGTCATGGAGGTTGTAACTGAAGCCGCGGCTCGGTCCCGCGCCCTCCCATTGTTCGTGCAACGCGCAGTCCCCCAGCACGCGGCTGATGGTATTGCTTCCCACCTGGCGACCCTGAGGGTTGAACACGTTCCATGAGCCCACCCAGAAATCGAATTGGCGATACTCCGGAGCCGAGCAGGGCGGCGATTGCTGCTGAGCGGCAAGAGGTGGCGAAACCGTCAGGAGCAAGGAGACTAGGTACAGAGATCGTTGCATGGGTCCTCCCGTTCAACTGGTAACACTTGCGCTGGTTGGGGGTTCCCGGAGTGGAGGGGACCGGTGGCAGGATAGACGGCGAGACGGCAAGACGGCCAGCGGTTGGGTGGCGAAAGGTGGCAGGGGTGGACGAGTTACGCCCGTGCACCCCTACCACCTCACCACTGCAAACCGCTGGCCGTCTCGCCGTCTGGCCGTCTGCCCTACCGCCGATTGCCTGCCCTCTTTCGTCCCGCTACCTGGAGAAGGCGCGATCCGGCGGCGAACACGTCGGCCACTGAGCCTGCTGGCCGGTCCGCTGGCTGATTCCCATCACGCGACGGTCGCGACCGGTTGTGACCGGATCTTCGGAGGCCAGGTAGGCGAGCATCGCGACCAGCGTCGCGTTGTGACGCACGTTCTCCATCGCCACCTTGTCGTAGGTGTCGCGGTTGGTGTGCCAGGTGTAGCTGAAATAGTCCCACGGCTCGGAGTTGAGACCCACCGCGGGGGCGCCGGCACAGATGAAGGAGGCATGGTCGGTGCCACCGCCGGATGGGGCGCCTGGAAGATCGAGCCGCGTGTCGCGCATCATTTCGTCGGGCAGCTTCGTGAACCACCGGCCGAGGGCCTCACTCGTGCCCAGCAGCCCGAGCGCCGACACCGAAGCGATCCGGCCGGTGCCGTTGTCCTGGTTGAACAGGGCCTGCATGCCGCTCACGACTTCGGCGTGATCCGCCGCAAAGGCTGCCGAGCCGTTCAGGCCCTGCTCCTCACTGTTCCAGTGACCCACGATGATCGTGCGCTTGGGATTGGGGTAGACGGCCTTCAGGATCCGCGCGGCTTCCATCATGATGACGGTGCCGGTGCCGTTGTCCGTGGCCCCGGAGCCCCCGTCCCACGAGTCGAAGTGGGCCGAGAGCACGACGTACTCGTTGGGCTTCTCGGTGCCTTTGATCTCCGCGATCGTGTTGATGGCCGGCGCCTCGCCGGTGAACGCGGCGGTCGACGTGGCGCGGAGCCGTGGTCCTTGATTCCGCTCGGCGAGTCGGGCCACGAGTCCGTAGTCCTCACAGCCCAACCAGTAGACCGGCGTTTTGTCCGTGCGGGCATCGAACACGCGGGTGACCCCATAGCCCTGGGGCCAGCTGTTCGTGAGCACGCCGGCCGCGCCGGCCGCGCCGAGTGCCGCGCGCAGATCGTTCTCGCGCATCCCGGTGGCGGCGAGCCGTGCCCGCCACCCACTGTCCGCCGCGGCACGCTCCGCCCGCATGCGGTGGAACGCCGTCCGCGCGGGGCCACCCCCGAACATGCGGCCGATCGCGGCCATGCGCGGGTCACCACCCGCGAACTCCTCCCAATCCGCGTCCGGGCGACACGTGGGCTGCGGGAACGAGATCGCGACGTACTTACCAGGCACCGTGCGCAGCCAGTTCGCGAATGCCGCGCTGTCGGCCAATGCCGGGAGGGTGACGACGGGGCCTTCGACCGGGCGACCGCCGGTCCCGACGCTCCAGGCCAGCGCCCCACCCTCGAGCGACCGTTCGCGTGGTGCGATCAGGTCGAGGTGGGTGAGGCCGCGCTTCCAACCCTTCCACGTGCCGTACGATTCCGCCCGCGCGCCGATCCCCCACGACCCGTACATCGCGATTGCCCAGTCGCTCGCTGCCTTCATACCGGGCGCGCCGACGAGCCGGGGTCCGATCGAGTCCATCAGCGTCTGAGCCAGGGCATCGGCTTGGGAGCGTTCCATGCCCTGTTCCCAAATCCGCTTCAGGATCGGGTCGGCGGTCGGAAGTGACTGGCCGGAGAGTGCCGGCGCTCCCAGCAGGGCAACCCCAACGGCCAACGGCCAACGGCGAACGGCTAACGACATGGCAGGTCTTCTCCTCATTCCAAGGTGATGCATGGTGACGGTCACCTCCCCTACGCCGCGCCCGGCGGATAGGTTGAGCCCGTCCGCATTCCCACGGCTCGTGACCGAGGCTGCAAGATATGTCCGCGTACACCAGACTTACTCCGATCGTTCTGCTCGGGATTCTGCCCGCTCTGCTGGAAGCGCAACGACCGCTCGACCACGATGCGTACGATCGCTGGCGCACGATCGAGCAGGAAGCGCTCTCGCGCGACGGTCAGTGGGTGGTCTACGTCCTCGAACCACAGCAAGGTGACGCGGAACTGGTGGTCCGCGCCACGCGCGCTACGACGGAGTATCGGGTGGCCCGCGGCCGCGACCCTCGGTTTGCCCCACGCGGCGGGCACGTCGTGTTCACGATCAAACCCGAGTACGCGGCCGTCCGCGCGGCCAAGGTGGCCAAGAAGCGTGGCGACGACCTTCCCAAGGATTCCCTCGGCATCCTCGACCTCACCACGGGCGAGGTCGTGCGTGTGGAGCAGGTGAAGTCGTTCAAGGTGCCGGAGCGGGACGGGGAGTCCGTGGCCTACCTCGTGGACCGCCCGAAAGAGGAAAAAAAGGGGAACGGCAGAGACACGACCGCTGCCCAGCCGGACAGCACGGCCCCAAAGGCCAAAAAGGACAGTGAGGTTGGCAGTCCGCTGGTGGTGCGCCACCTCGCGAGTGGTGTGGAGCGTCGGTATGACGACGTCATGGAGTACGAGTTCTCGCGCGACGGTGCGCGGCTGGCCACGGCGGTCTCCAGTCGGGACGGCGCCGCGGACGGCGTCCTGGTACTCGAGCTCGCGGAAGAGCCGGCTGATCACCAGATCGCTGGTGGGCGGGGAGTCTATCGGAGTCTTGCCTTTGCCGAGGCGGGTGACCGCCTGGCGTTCCTCACGACCCGGGACGACGCGCAGGCGGCGCACCCGCGGTTCGCGCTCTACGCCTGGCAGTTGGGGGAGACCGGCGCGCGGCTGGCGGCGCAGGCGGGAAGCACCGGGGTGCCCGAGGGCTGGAGCGTCAGCGAGCATCGCGCCCCGTCATTCTCCCGCAACGGCGGGCGGCTCTACTTCGGGACGGCACCGTGGGAGGCCCCGCCGCCGGAGGATAGTACGCCCGACGACGAGCGCGTGCCGGTGGACATCTGGCACTGGCAGGATGCCGAGTTGCAGCCGATGCAACTCCGGCGCGCGAACCAGGAGCGGCGCCGCAACTACCTCGCGGTCGCCGATCTCGTGGGCAGCCGGATCGTCCAGCTCGCCGACACCGCGCTGCCGTCCATCGACCTGCCAGATGGCGGTGACGGCGCGTTCGGCCTCGGGACGGATGATCGCGCATACCGGATCCGGATCTCCTGGGACACTCCCGGCTGGCAAGACGTGTACGCCGTTGACCTCGCGACGGGTGGCCGCACCCTGCTCCTGCGGGAGACGCAGGCGAGGGCAGAGCTTTCTGCCGGCGGGACCTACGCCGCCTGGTATGATGTCGCCACGCGCACCGGTGTGACCTACCATCTCGCCACGGGCAGGACGGCGACCGTCACAACCGGCATCCCCTACCCGCTCGAGGACGAGGAGAATGACAGTCCGACGCCCGCCCGTACCTACGGGATCGCGGGTTGGACGGACGGCGACGGTGAGGTGCTGATCTACGACCGCTACGACGTCTGGGCGTTGGATCCCGCGGGCGGGCGCGCGCCGCGTAACCTGACCGATGGTGTGGGACGGCGGGACAGCGTGCGGTTCCGCGTGGTGGACCTCGACCGCGAGCGGGAGGCCATGGCAGCGGGAGAGCCGCTCCTGCTCTCCGCGTTCGACTACCGCACGAAGGCCGCGGGGTTCTACCGGGATCGGGTTACCGGCGACCGGGCTCCGGAGCGGTTGCTGTGGATGGACCGGCGCTTCTCGACGCCGCGAAAAGCAGAGGCGGCTGACATGCTGCTGTTCACGCGCGAGTCGCTCGCGGAGTTTCCGAACCTGTGGGTGGCGGAGGCGGATCTCGGGCGAGCCGCGCAGATAAGCGACGCCAATCCGCAGCAGGCGGAGTATCGCTGGGCGACGGTCGAGCTGGTACACTGGCGGGCAGCGGACGGGGCGCCGCTGGCCGGCCTGCTCTACAAGCCGGTGGACTTCGATTCCACGAAGCAGTATCCGATGATCGTCAACTTCTACGAGCGGAACTCGGACAACCTGCACGCCCACAGTCCGGCGATTCCGCACCGCTCCACGATTCGCCCGTCGTTCTACGCGAGCCGTGGCTACCTGGTGTTCATCCCGGATGTCGTGTACAAGATCGGGTACCCCGGTCAGAGCGCCGTGGATTGCGTCGTGCCGGGCGTGCTGGAGCTGATCGAGCGTGGATTCGTGGACCCGAAGCACATCGGCCTCCAGGGCCATAGCTGGGGCGGCTACCAGATCGCCTACATGGTCACGAAGACCAATCTCTTCGCGGCCGGCGCACCCGGTGCTCCCGTGGCCAACATGACCAGCGCCTACGGCGGCATCCGATGGGAGTCCGGCATGAGCCGGATGTTCCAGTACGAGCGGACCCAGAGTCGCCTGGGGGCGAGTCTCTGGGAGGTGCCGCTCCGCTACCTCGAGAACTCACCGCTGTTCTGGATCGACCGGGTCGAGACGCCGCTGTTGATCCTGCACAACGACAACGACGGCGCGGTGCCGTGGTATCAGGGTATCGAGCTGTTCACCGCGATGCGCCGCCTGGGCAAGCCCGCGTGGCTCGTCAACTACAACGGCGAACCGCACTGGCCGTTGCCCTATCCCAAGCGACGCGACTGGAACATCCGGATGCAGCAGTTCTTCGATCACTACCTGAAGGGCGCACCGGCACCGCGGTGGCTGGCGGAGGGTGTGCCGGCGACGGAGAAGGGGACGACGCTGGGGCTCGAGACGGAGTGGGACCGGTAGGCGCTGGCCGTTGGCCGATGGCCGATGGCCGTAAGAAGGTGTAGTGGGCCTGCGGTGGGGTTGGTGCGTGAACCCGTATGCAGGTCGGTGGACGCGCAATTGCCGGAGGCGGCGTCTTGGTGGCGCTCGAGGGTGTGCACCTCGGTGGTAGCAGGCGGCTGAGGGCTGCAGTTCAGAGGTGCCGCGGTTGCGGTGGTTACCTTGCGACCTATGCGCATCGGAATCGCAGTGCTGTTGGCGACCCTGGCTCCGACGATAGCCGCGGGCCAAAGCGTCCAGGTCTCCTGGCACGCAGGCACCCCGCGACAGGGTACCTTCGCCTACGTGGTCGTGGCGGGGAATCCCACACCCGTCGTCGCGCGCGGGACGCTCGACTCCCTCCCACTCGCGTTCGTTCGCGCTCCGGGTGGCCAGCTTGCCGCGCTCGCCGTCGTCCCGCTTGGCGCCACGGACTCGGTGACCGTCGCACTCGTCCTCGACTTCGCCAAAGGACGCACGCGACAGATCGTGCGGCGACTCCCGGTTGCGCGGGCACGGTTCCCGACCGAGCGCTTGTCGGTGGATCCGCGGTTCACGCGTCCGCCTGACTCGGCGCTTCAGGCCAGGATTGCGCGCGAGAACGCCCGCGCGCGGCGCGTGACGGAGGCGGCACTCGCGACGCCGCGCCTCTGGTCCAGGGAGTTCGTGCGGCCGCGACCGACCCGCGTGACCAGCGTGTTCGGCATCGGCCGGGTGTTCAACGGCCGGGTGCAGAGCCGCCACCTCGGCACCGACTACCAAGGGGAGACGGGCGATCCCGTGCGGGCCACCAACCGCGGCATCGTCGAGCTGATCGGGGATTTCTACTATGCGGGACGGATCGTGTACCTGAACCACGGTGCCGGCCTCGTCACGGCGTACCTGCATCTGAGTGAGGTCCTCGTGGCTGAAGGCGACACGGTGCAGGCGGGCCAGCTCCTCGGCCGCGTCGGCGCCTCGGGACGGGTAACGGGCCCCCACCTGCACTGGATGGTCCGCATCGGCCGGTCATCCGCGGACGGAGCGTCGCTGCTTGCCCTGCCTCCGCTCGAACGTTTGTTCGATCAATAGCCGATGGCCGAGAGCCGAAAGCCGATGGCCGATAGCCGATAGCCGACGGCCGATGGCCGATGGCCGAACCGTCGGCTCTCGGCTGTCGGCAATCGGCCATCGGGGCGCTTGCCCCCCCGCGTAACGCAATTGTAGACTCCGGCGTTCGCTTTCCTCTTCGTCGCGCTCGGAGACGCAATGGCTCGGGTCTCGGCCTTCTATCGTTCGACCGTCGGCAAGAAGGTGCTGATGGCGATCACGGGCTTCGTCTTGCTCGGCTTCGTGGTCGTCCACATGATCGGCAATCTCAAGGCGTTCATGGGGGCGGAGTACTTCAACACCTACGCTGAAGCGCTGCGCGCGCTCGGTGCGCCGTTCTTCGGACACGGACAGGCGCTGTGGCTGTTCCGGATCGTCCTCCTGGGCTCGGTGCTGATCCACGCGTTCTTCGGTATTCAGCTCTGGCTGGTGTCGAATCGCGCGCGCCCGATCGGGTACGAAAAGACCCCGTATCTCCAAACCACCGCGGCCTCGCTCACCATGCGCTGGGGTGGGCTGCTGATTGGCGGCTACGTCGTATATCACCTCATGCATCTCACCATCGGGAACGTAAACCCGGACTTCATCCCGGGGGACGCGTACCACAACTTGGTGGTGGGGTTCGAGAGCACGACGGCCGCCGCCGCGTACGTCATTGCCGTGTTCGTCCTCGCGCTGCACCTGTATCATGGCACGTGGAGCGCATTGCAGACTCTCGGACTCAACCACCCGAAGTACAACTCGTGGCGGCGCGGAATCGCGGCCGTCCTCGCTATCGTCCTGCTCGTTGGGTTCGCGACGGTGCCGGTTGCCGTGCAGCTCGGCGTGCTGAAGTGAGGGCAGGGGAGATGGAACTGCGCTCTCGAGTACCTGATGGGCCGATCGAGCAGAAGTGGGACAAACACCGCTTCGATCTGAAGCTCGTGAACCCCGCCAACAAGCGGAAATACGAGATCATCGTCGTGGGGTCCGGCCTTGCGGGTGCCGCCGCGGCCGCGACGCTGGGCGAGCTGGGCTACAAGGTCAAGTGCTTCACGTACCACGACAGCCCGCGCCGCGCGCACAGCATTGCCGCGCAGGGCGGGATCAACGCCGCCAAAAACTACCAGAACGACGGCGACAGCATCTACCGTCTGTTCTACGACACCGTGAAGGGTGGCGACTTCCGCGCGCGCGAAGCGAACGTCTACCGGCTCGCGCAGGTGAGCCTGAACATCATCGACCAGTGCGTGGCGCAGGGCGTGCCGTTCGCCCGCGAGTACGGCGGCCTGCTCGCCAACCGCTCGTTCGGCGGGGCGCAGGTGTCGCGGACGTTCTACGCGCGCGGCCAGACGGGTCAGCAACTCCTGCTCGGTGCGTACTCGGCGCTCGAGCGACAGATCGCGGCCGGCACGGTGACCATGTACCCGCGCTCCGAGATGCTGGACGTGATCGTCGTGGACGGACACGCGCGCGGCATCGTCGTGCGGGACATGGTGACGGGGAAGATCAGCTCGCACATGGCGAACGCCGTGGCGCTGGGCACGGGCGGCTACAGCAACGTCTTCTTCCTCTCGACCAACGCCAAGGCCTGCAACGTCACGGCCACGTGGCGTGCCTATCGGCGCGGCGCGGCGTTCGCCAACCCGTGTTTCACGCAGATTCACCCCACCTGCATTCCGCAGGCGGGCGACTATCAGTCCAAGCTCACCCTGATGAGCGAGTCGCTGCGGAACGACGGGCGCATCTGGGTGCCACAACAGCCTGGCGACACCCGGGCGGCCAAGGACATCCCTGACGCCGAGCGCGACTACTACCTGGAGCGCATCTACCCCAGCTTCGGGAACCTGTCGCCGCGCGACGTGTCGTCGCGGCGGGCCAAGGAGATGGTGGACAACGGGCAGGGGGTGGGGGTCGAGAAGAACGGCGTGTACCTGGATTTTCAGGATGCCATTCAGCGCCTGGGGCAGCACGTCATTGCCGAGCGGTACGGCAACCTGTTCGACATGTATCAGCAGATCACGGGAGAGAACCCCTATCAGGTTCCGATGCGGATCTACCCGGCACCCCACTACACGATGGGGGGACTCTGGGTGGACTACAACCTCATGAGCACGCTCCCGGGGTTGTTCGTGATCGGCGAGGCCAATTTTTCGGACCACGGCGCCAACCGGCTGGGCGCGAGCGCGCTGATGCAGGGGCTGGCCGACGGCTACTTCGTGCTGCCGTATACGATCGGCGAGTACCTCACGTCGAACAAGGCCGGATCGGTCGCGGCTGACGTCCCGGAAGCCAAGGCGGCGGAAGCGCAGGCGGCGGAAACCACGCAGCGGCTCCTCGGGGTGAATGGCAAGCGGACCGTGGATGTCTTCCATCGCGAGTTGGGCCGCGTGATGTGGAACGAGTGCGGCATGGCGCGCAACGCCACCGGACTCAAGCGGGCACTGGCCGAGATCCCGCGGATCCGCGAGGAGTTCTGGACGGATGTGCGTGTGCCGGGCAGCGGGCTGGAGCTCAATCAGGAGTTAGAAAAGGCGGGTCGCGTGGCCGACTTCCTCGAGTTCGCCGAATTGATGTGCCTCGACGCGCTCGGGCGGGACGAGTCCTGCGGCGGCCATTTCCGCGAAGAGCACCAGACGCCCGACGGCGAGGCCAAGCGCGACGACGAGCAGTTCGCGCACGTGGCTGCGTGGGCGTACCAGGGTCCGAATGCGACACCCGCGCTCCACAAGGAGCCGCTGGCCTTCGAGTATGTACACCTCGCGACGCGGAGTTACAAGTAATGCGCCTCACTCTCCACGTCTGGCGTCAGGCGAGCGGATCTCCATCCGGGCGGTTCGAGCGGTACGATATGCCGGACGCCGACGAACACATGTCGTTCCTGGAAATGCTCGACGTGTTGAACAACCGGCTGATCGAGCAGGGGAAGGATCCCATCGCCTTCGAGCACGACTGCCGGGAAGGCATCTGTGGTTCGTGCGGCATGGTGATCAACGGGCGCCCGCACGGTCCGGTGCAGCGAGTCACCGCCTGCCAGCTCCACATGCGGAGCTTCAAGGACGGCGACGACATCTGGCTGGAGCCGTGGCGGGCGAGGGCGTTCCCGGTACTGAAGGACCTCGTAGTGGACCGGAGCGCGTTCGACCGGATCATTCAGGCCGGTGGCTACATCTCGATCCGGACCGGCGCGGCGCCGGACGCGAACGCGGTGCCGATTCCCAAGCGTGACGCCGACTCCGCGATGGACGCCGCGGCCTGTATCGGGTGCGGTGCCTGCGTCGCGGCGTGTCCCAACGGCAGTGCCATGCTGTTCACCGCGGCCAAGATCTCGCATCTCGGACTGCTACCCCAGGGCCAGCCGGAGCGGTTCTCGCGCGTGCTCGACATGGTGGGGACGATGGATGAAGAAGGCTTCGGCAGCTGCACGAATCACGGCTCGTGCGAGGCGGCGTGCCCCAAGGGCATCAGTCTCGACTTCATCGCTCGGCTCAACCGCGACCTGATCCGGGCGACGTTGGGGAAAGGCATGGAGGTCGAGGCGCCGGCCGGCGGCGCGGGCTGACGGCGGGGTAACCGTAGGGGCGACCCGGCGGGTCGCCCCTACGGATTGCGGCGTGCCGCCAGCGGGGTAACGGTAGGGGCGACCCGACGGGTCGCCCCTACCGTTCGCATGGTTAGCGGCCTTCCGCCAGCAGTCCCTCCACCGTCTCCCTGAAATCCCGCAACAACGCTTCGTGCGCGGTCCCCGTCGCGGGTCCGTAGAACCCGGCGTGGACTTTCCGCACGCGCCCCGTGCGGTCCAGGAAGATCGTCGTGGGAAACGCGATGGGGCCCGCGAGCTGTGGCTGGGTCTCGCCGGCACTCGTGCCGTCGTTCACGCCGGCGAGCAGCAGCGGGAACGTGATCCCGAACTTGTCCCGATAGCGGCGCACGATCGCGCCATCCACCGCGGAGTCGCCCGTGACCTCGTAAGCCATCCCGACGATCTCGAGGCCGCGATCACGGTAGCGTTCGTAGAGGGCGACCATCGCGGGCGCGGATTCGTGGCAGGTGGGACACCAGGTGCCGAAGATCTCCACGATGACGACCTTGTCGCGAAACCGCGGGTCATCGCTCGAGACCATGGTGCCATCCACGCTCGGAAACGCGAACGTGAACGGCCCGGTCGTGTCGGCGCGCACGACCTCGGTGGGCGGCGTGAGGTGCGGGCGACCCGTGGAGCGCACCGCCACGAAGGGTGTCTGGGTGCGCAGGCCGGCGTGGAACGTGCCGCGGAGCGTGTCACCGTCGAGCGTACCGGTCAGCATGTACACGAACGAGCCGTCGAAATGGGCCATGTCGAACGACCCCTCGGCGGCGTCGCCCCAGAAGACCCCGTAGTCACCGCTGTTCGAGATGATCGTTCCCTCGAGGCCGCGCTCCGTGGCGCGCAACTCGATCACCCGCGGACTCGGCCGTTCGAGCGGATTGAACGTGGCATCCCAGGTTCCAATCAGTGCCGCTGACGGCGGCTCCGCCGGCCAGGTGCCCCGTGAGGCACGGAATGGGATGGTACGCGGCCCGCGGTTCCCCACGTTCCGGTAGAACCCCACCAGTGAGTCGCCCAAGACACGTGCCCGGATGGCCGCCGCGTAGTCCGCCATGTCGAGGACCACCGAGTCGGCGGCACCGGGAACTCCGGTGACCGCCGAGAACGGCTGACAGGTTCCGGCATTGCAGAGCACGCCCTCGGCACCGTCGAGTTGCAGACGGAAGCGCAACTCGCCGCCGGCGAGGTCGAGCGCCGCGCGCCACTCGCCGGCAACCGCTGCCCGCGCGTCCTGGGCGCGTGCCGCAGGTGCCGCCACGGCTCCGGCGATCGCGAGCAGCCCGGCGCCGCGCGTGAACCGTGTCATGGGCTCAGGTACCGTTCACCGGCCTCCACGGCCGAGTCGATGGCGTTGCCCGGCCACTGCGCGGGGCAGGGGAAGATCCCGTTGTAGGCACAGAAGGGGTTCCGCGCACGATTGAAGTCCGCGCGGTAGCGGTTGCCGCCCTGCGGCCGCAGGGCGAGAAACCGGCCGGCGGGGTAGGTACCCCGGCCATTCGTGGCGTCCCGGAAAAAGATCATGAGATCCGCTTCCGCGGTGCCCGGCTCGGGCATGCGGTAGACCGTCAGGCGCACGTCCTGGTCCGCCACGTGGCCGACCCACGTGCCCGCGTGCGATCCCTCGACCTCGACCCCGTCCAGCCCGAGCATGCGGCGTGACGCCCGCTTGGGGGGCGGCTCCAGCGTCCCCTCCACCACCACCGTGCTGTCATACGCATACCAGCCGGGGATCTTCGGCTCGCGCACAGGGCCGAACACGGTCACGACGCTGCGCCCGCGGTCGCCGGTGACACGGAGACGCCACTCCGCTCCGAGCGACACATCCCGGTTCCGCGGCACGCCGCGGCTGCCGTCCGCGCTCTCGAGCGAGAGCCGCAGCAGCCCCTGGCTCAGCGTGGCCGACGGGAGACCCTCGAGGCCCGGCTCGCCGCCTGGGCCGAACACGAGGTCGTCGGCGAACGGCTGATGATAGATGGCGGCGAAGGGTGAACCCGGCGCCGTCTGGAGCCAACGGGCAAAGTCTGCCCGCTCCGCGGCGAGCTCGGGCGGCGCCTGGGCCACGGCGACGGTCGGCAACAAGAGGATGAGGGCTGGGAACCTCATGTCCGTAGGATAGCCCCTGAGCCGGGCGAAGCCGAGGGGGTAGGGAGAAACCGGTACTCCACGCCAGGTCTACCGCGTTGTTGGAAGATCACCAATGTGTCGGGTTAGAGGCTTCAAGAGGAATGGACATGACCAAGAAAGAGCTGATCAAGCGTCTGAATGAGGACCTGTCTGGCGAGTTCGGCGCCATCATTCAGTATCTGACCTATGCAGCCAAGGCCACCGGTCCCTATCGGCCGCAGCTGACGCAGTTCTTCCTGGCGGAGGTGGCGGACGAGCGGTTGCACGCGCAGTTCCTGGCCAACAAGATCGTGGCGCTGGGCGGTGAACCCACCACGCAGCCGCGCCCCGTGCCGGCGGCGGCCACGAACCGGGAGATGCTCGAGGCCGTACTCGCGGCGGAGCAGCGTGCCACCAAGGACTACACGCAGCGCGCCCTCGATGCAGAGGCGATTGGCGACAAGGGCCTGATGGTGCAGCTCGAGGACATGGTGCGCGACGAGAGCGGGCACTCCGAGGAGACGGAGCGGATTCTCCGCGACTGGCCGGTGTAAGGAGAGGTGTGGGAGGAGCGGGAGGAGCGAAGAGTCCTCTCCCTCCTCCCGCTTCTACCCCAGCTGCGCAGTTTCTTCAGGCGACCTTCTGGTCGGCACCTGCCGTCTCCGTCAGGAATCCGACGGCGTCGGCGATCACCGACGGGTCCACCAGCACGTCGCGATGACCCAGGCCGGAGGTGGTGTGCAGGATTCCCTGCGGGGCCCCGCGCGCCACCGCCGCGCCCTGACTCCAGGGGACGATGCGGTCATCCTCGTCATGCACGACGAGGAATGGCACATCGAGTTCAGCCACGAGCCGATCGGTTCGCACCTCATCCCACGTGATCCGGAACCGACGGGCGAACCCGTCCATCACGGCTTCCGAGACCGCACGCGGGAGCCCCAACCAGTCGCCCACCGGCAGTGAGACACTGGGCATGGATTGCGGGGGTGCGAGCATGACGACGCGGTCGGCGTGGAGACCGTGGTGGCAGGCCAGGGCCGTGACCGGGCCGCCGAACGAGTGCGTCACGATGCCGGCCAGCGGCCCCGCCCCGCGGCCGACCTGCAACACGGCGCCGGCGCATTCGATGAGGTTGGTGCGCCGTCCGTCCGAAGTGCCATGGGCCGGAAGGTCCAGCATGACCACGCGGTAGCCGGCTGCGACCAGCGGTTCGACGAACCCATCGAAGCTGCGCGCGCGACCGCCCCATCCGTGCACGAGCAACACCGCAGGTCCCGAACTCCATTCCGTCACGCTCAGCCAGCCACTGCCGTACGGAACGCGGCGCACGGCATGCGGCACCCGCGGTTCAGCCAGGTCCAGGGCGGGTGCGGGTCGAGGCGTGAGGATCTGGCGCTCGAACCACCGGATGGCGTGGCCGGGGAACAGGGTGCCGTACGCGCGGAAGGCGGCTCTACGCAAGCTGGTCAGCATGGATCGCGTCCTTGATGAGGCGTTCGTACTGCAGAAGGGCGCGTTCCGCGGCTTTCGGATCACGCATCAACCGATAGGCCTGATTGAAGCCGAGCAGGATGGTGTTGAACTCGTACGCGAACTGGGCGGTATCGAGGTCGGGCCGGAAGTCGCCCGCTTCGACCGCCTTCCGCGCGGTGGTAGCCAGCAGGTCGAGCCAGTCCTGTTGGGTAGTCACCAGGTAATCGCGGGCCGTGCCGGGCTGATCGTCCAGCTCGAAGGACGCGGGGATGAAGATGCAGCCACCCGCAAGCCCGTGGCCGGTGCCCCACTCGAGCCAGCGGTCAAACAGCGCCCGCACGCGCGCCTGGCCCCGCGGGGCCTTGAGGGCAGGGCGGATCACGGTCTCCGTGAACCGGTCCACCCCAGCCCGGAGCGTCGCGACCTGGAGGTCTTCCTTCGACCCGAAGTGGCGGAACAGGCCGCTCTTGGACATGCCGGTGTGGGCCGCTAGTGTCCCGATCGTGAGCCCGTTCAAACCATTGATACTCGCGAGGTTAGCAGCCTCATCGAGGATCGTCGTGCGGGTATCGGTGCCTTTTGTCATAGAATGAATAAGCACGAACGTTCGTGCTTTGTCAAGTCCCAACGCAGGACTACCCCGCCCATCCGCCGGACGGGCTACTCGCCGCGCAGCGCCTCGAGGGGATCCACCCGCGTTGCTCGGCGCGCCGGGACGTACCCCGCCGCGAGCACCACCGCGCTCAAGGTGAGGGCGACACCCGCAAACACGAGCGGGTCGCGGGTGCTGACACCGAACACGAGGGACCCCAGCAGGCGGCTCAGCGCGAGTGCACCACCCAGGCCGAGGATCATCCCGATCCCCGCAACGAGAATCGCCTGGCGCAACACGATGGCGCGCACCTGTCCAGGCTGCGCACCCAGCGCCATCCGCACCCCGATCTCGTGCGTGCGCTGCGTGACGGCGTACGCCAGCACGCCATACACGCCTACCGCTGCCAGGCTCAGCGCGACCGCGGCGAACGTCGCCATCAAGAGCAGGGTGAACCGATCGCGGGCGCGGTGGCGTGCGAGCACGTCACTCATGGATCGTGGGTGATACAGGACGAGCGTGGGGTCGATGGCCGCCAGCGACCGTCGCGCGGGCTCGATGATCTGCTCGGACGGGATGCTCGTGCTGACGACGTACGTCAGCGCCCAGGTACGATCGTCGGCAAACTGGTCGTGACTGAGATAGATCATGTCGAACGGGGTGCCGTTCGCCTCGGCGGCGACGTCGCCCACGACGCCGATCACCGTGAAATCCTTGCCGCCGGTCCGGAATGGCTGTCCGAGGGGATCCCGGGCGCCGTACACGCGATCCGCGAGTGACCGGCCGATCAGGGCGACATCCTCCGTGTCGAGACGATCGTTGGTCGCGAACCCCCGCCCGCGAAGCAGCGGGATGCCGAGCGCCTCGAAGTAGTCGCCATCGATGACCCGGATCATGGCGGACGTCCACTGCCGCTGCCCCGCGTCGTCGAGATAGCCGTAGCCCCACTCGTGGTAATGTCCATTGGCCGGCAGCCAGGACGTCGCGCCCACGTAGTTCACCCCGGGCTGCGAGCGCAGCCGGTCATGCAGCGCCGCATGCAACTGAACGCGCCGCTCGGGGTCCTCGTACCGCGCGGTCCCGAGATTGACCTCGAACGTCGCGACGTTGTTGGGCTCGAAGCCCAGGTCCACGTGCTGCAGCGCGACGAACGATCGGATGAGCGTTCCCGCGCCCACGAGCAGGATGAGCGCCACCGACACCTGGCACGCGACCAACACGCTCCGGGCCCGGCGACTCCCGCGGCCGCCGCTATTGCCGCGCGCGCCCTCGTGGAGCGCGTCCGCGGGGTCGGTGCGGGAGGCGCGGATGGCTGGGGCGGCGCCAAAGAGCACACCCGTGACGAGCGTGGTGGCGACGGCGAATCCGAGCAGGGATGGATCGAACCCCACTTCCTCGGCCCGCGCGAGTGACTCGGGGCTCACGGCCAGCAGGAACTTGACACCCCAGTACGCCACCGCCGATCCCACCAGCCCGCCGGCGAACGCCACGAAGAGGCTCTCGAACAGCCGCTGACCCACGAGACGCAACCGGCCGGCGCCCAGCGCCGTCCGGATGGCCGTCTCTTTGGTCCGGGCGATGCTGCGCGCCAGGAACAGGTTGGCGACGTTGAGGCACGCGATCAGCAGGACCAGACCGGCGGCGCCCATGAGCACGTAGAGCGCGGTGGTGGAGGCGCCGACGACATCGTCATGCAGGGGCACCAAGCGCATCGTGCGCCGCTCGTTGGTAGTGGGAAACTCCCGTTCCAGCCGAGTCATCACCGCGTCCACCTGCGCCTGCGCCTGCTCGATGGGGATGCCGGGCGCCAGCCGGCCGATGGCGGAGAGATAGTGATTGTCGCGGGAGTTCCCGGCGCGCTCCAGGGTCAGGGGCACCCAGGCGGCCGCTTCGCCGGTGACGACGTCCAGGAAACTCGGTCGCAGGACCCCGATCACTTCGTACGCTTCGCCATCGACCTCGATGGTCCGACCCACGATGTCGGGGTCGCGACCGGTGAAGCTCGACCAGAGCGCGTGGCTCAGCAGGATACGGCGAACCTCCCCCTGCTCTTCGTCGGGCGTGAAGACCCGGCCCAGCAATGGGGTTGCCCGCAGGGTCCGGAAGTAGTCGGCGCTCACCGGGACGACCCGCACGCGTTGGGTGCCACCGCCCGCCGTCAGGTCTCGGCCGACCTCTCGGTAGGTGTACATGATGCCGACCGACGCAAAAGCGTCCACCTGCTCCCGCACGTCGAGGATGTCAGGAACGGTGTGGAAGAACCGTTGGGACCCCTCGTCCCGGGAGGCCGTGTAGATGCGGACCAGGCGCTCGGGCTGATCGAAGGGGAGCGGAGCGAGAATCACGCTGTTCAGCACGCTGAACACCGCGGTGTTTGCCCCGACGCCGAGGGCCAGGGTCAGGACCGCAACGGCGGTGAACCCGGGTTCCAGGCGGAGGGAACGCAGGGTGTGGCGGATGTCGCTCGTGAGGCTCATGCAACCGCTCCTCGGAGACGTCGCGTGGGGCGCTGGTGGGTTAGACTCCTGACGCGCTCGAGTGGTTGCAATACGGGGAAACGGAGGGAGAAGACGCCTACGTGCTCGTCAGGGTGCAGGCGCCTGGCGGCGGTCGAACGGGAGCTCGAGCATCTCTCCGGCGGGAAGCGCTGCCCACCGCGCCAACAGCTCACGGAGCCGGCTCCGTAGCCGCGTCACGTCGTCTTCGGTGAACGCCCGCGGCGGTGCGAGGCCCCGAGTGGCCGCGAATCGCGCCACCCGTTCGTTGAAGTCGCCTGCGGTCCAGGTGGACCCATCGGCGCGCTGCACGTCCAGGGAGCCCACGATGTGCTCGACGATGAGCGCTTCGGGGGGAAGCGGCCCGCGCGTCGGCGACACCCCGGTATCCTCGATGTCCCAGCCCTCGGCGATGAGTCCGTAGAACCCGCGCCCAAACCCCAACTCCGTTTCGACCGCGTAGTGCGTGAGGTCGTGCAGCGGGAAGAACCCCGCCTGTCGCCCCCGGTGACGCTGCCACGTGGCCGACCCGTCCGCACGGATGCACCGCAGCACGACGTCGCCATCACGTCGCTTCGTCAGTTGAATCCGTAGTTCGTTCATCGCACGCAGCAGGGAGGGGTTGGCCTGCATCCCGCAGTCTGGCCGCTGCAATCTGCATTTCGCGGTACCTTGTCGGCAGCCCGCGCCTCTCCCGCGCGGAAACGACTCCCGCTTCGAGGTCATCGCCGCCATGAATCACGGTTCCCACACCCTGGCAACGCTTGCCGTACTCGCCTGCGCCATGAGTGCTCCGAGCGCCGCGCAGCCGGTGCCACGCGCCGGGCCGGTCATCCGGGACTTCGGGCCGGTGTACGACATCGTCGCGCCGACGTTTTCCACGCCCACGAACCGCGCGTACCGGCTGGTGTTCGAGGTTGCGTTGGCGCCCGCGGACTCGACGGCGCCGAACGAGCGCCTCATCACGGTCGCCAGGTTTCTCAACATGCACGCGCGTGCCGGAGTCCCCCGGGACAGCCTCGAGGCTGCCGTCGTGATTCACGGTCCCGCCGCGCGCGCCGCCCTCCGCGACGACACGTACATGACCCGTTTTGGCGTGGGTAACCCGGACCTCCGCATCCTCCAGGCGCTGCATGAGGCCGGGGTGCGGGTGATCCTGTGCGGCCAGTCGTCGATGTCTCGCGGTTTCTATCCAGACCTGCTGGCGCCGCAGGTCGAGTTGGCGCTGTCGGCCATGACCGCGCTCACGGTCCTGCAGCAGGACGGGTACGTCCTGAATCCGTTCTAGGCCGTTTCTCACACCGGAGAAGGCGAGCGGATGCCCGCCGAAGGTGGGCGATGACGGGTGATCGAGGGGGGACGTGCCGGGAGGTCAGCGGTGTCCCGTGGTCGTCTCTCGCCGTCCATCGTCGTCGCCGTTGTGGCTCGAGTTCCAGGTACGCGACGATGCCACCGGAAGAGCGCTCGCGGCTCTGCCAACCGGACGATGACCTCCGGGATGATCGGCAGACTGCCGGCGCGGCACTGCTTGGAGGCCCGACCCCAGGACTAGATTGCAGCATCCCTCGCGGGACCGCGCTACCGCCTGACCATCCAACCGCCTGACCGCCCGATCTTGCCTCACACGCAACGCTCCATCCTGCGCTTCTGGACCCCGCTGGCGGCGACCTGGCTCATGATGGCCGCCGAGGGACCGTTTCTCGCCGCGGTCATTGCCCGGCTCGCCGATCCCAAGTTCAACCTGGCCGCGTATGGCGTCGCGTACGCGTTCGCGCTCCTGGCGGAGGCGCCGGTCATCATGATGATGAGCGCGTCCACGGCGCTCGTCGAAGATGCCACCAGCCTCAGGCGCCTGCGCCGGTTTGCCTGGGCGCTCAATGCGCTGATGACCGCCGCCATGCTCGGGTTCCTGGTGCCGGCGGTCTATCGGGTCGTGATGGAGGATCTGGTCGCCCTGCCGCCGGAGGTGGCGCGACTCACCTACGTGTCCCTCTGGTTGCTGCTCCCGTGGCCCGCCGCCATCGGGTACCGCCGGTTCTATCAGGGGCTGCTGATCCGCGGCGGCCGGACGCGGCTGGTCGCCTACGGGACGGTCATCCGGCTCGTCACGATGGCCGCGACCGGTCTGCTCCTCTACCATGCCGGTACGTGGCCCGGGGCGTACGTGGGCGCGGCGGCCCTGAGTGCGGGCGTCGTGCTCGAGGCACTCGGCAGCCGGGTCATGGTGCGCGGTGTCCTGGCCGGCATCGCGGGCACGGCGGACACGCACGGGAACGCGCCGAGCTATGCGCGGATCCTCCAGTTCTACTACCCGCTCGCGTTGACGTCACTCATCGGCCTCGTGCTCCAGCCCATGCTGACGTTCTTCATGGGACGCGCGCCGTCGCCGGTCGAGTCGCTCGCGGTCTTCCCCGTGGTGCACGCGCTGTCCTTCATCTTCCGGGCACTCGGCCTTTCGTACCAGGAAGTCACGATCGCGCTGGCCGGGAAGCGGTTCGAGGACATGGCCGCCGTGAGCCGGTTTGCGCTGATGCTGGGGATTGGGGCCTCGCTGGGTCTCGCGGCGATTGCCGCGACTCCGCTGGCCGGTATCTGGTTCGGCGTGATCTCGGCGCTCACGCCGGAGCTGGTCCGGTTCGCAATCCTGCCCGCGCTCATCCTGATCCCGTTGCCGGGGTTGTCCGTCCTGCAGTCCGTGCAGCGCGGCGTCCTTGTGTTGGCGCGTCGGACGGGGCCCGTGACTTGGGCCACCGCTTTCGAGATTGCGGTGGTGGCCGTGGCGTTCCCCGTCCTGAGTGCCGTGTTCGGGTGGGCGGGGGTCGTCAGTGCGGTCACGGCGTTTGTCGGGGGGCGACTGACCGCCGTACTCTACCTCGCGCGCCCGGTGGGGCAGGCGCTCCGGCAGGCCCGCTCGGTGGCGGGGAGCGATGGGGAAACTTCTGCCGCGACAGTCACGTAGGACGGGCAGGACACGCTGGGGAGGAAGTGGAGATGCCCAAGCAGCTTCCGGACGCCGTGGCGGCTTTCCTGGCTGGGCGGCGCGTGGCGGTCGCGGGAGTGTCCCGCGAGCCTGGGCATGTCGGCAACGCCGTCTTCAAGAAGCTCCGTGCCGCAGGATTCGATGTGGTTCCGCTCAATCCCGGAGCGGCCGAAGTGGAAGGCGTGCCGAGCTACCCGGATCTGGCCGCCGTGCCGGGATCGCTCGACGGCGTCGTCGTGACCACGCATCCGGATACGGCCGAGTCGATCGTGCGGCAGGCCGCGGCGTGCGGGGTGCGGCATGTGTGGCTCCACCGGTCGTTCGGGCAGGGCAGCGTATCGGAGGCGGCCCTCCGCGCGGCTGACGAACTCGGGATCGCCTGCATCGCGGGGGGATGCCCGCTGATGTACTGCGAGCCGGTGGACCTGGGGCATCGCTGCATGCGCTGGTGGTTCCGGCGGAAGGGACGGGTCCCATGAGATGGGCCGGGATCGCGCTCGCGCTGAGCATCGGCTCCGGGGCACAGGGGCAGGAGCACGCCTCGGTGCGCGTGCCGTTCGACGACGCGTTTGGACTCGTCTGGGTCGCGGTGTCCGTGGGAGCGGCCGATACCCTGTCGTTCATTCTGGATACCGGGTTCGAGTACAGCCTGATCAATGCGTCGGTCGCCAAGCAGCTGGGGCTCGACGTCGCGGAACCCCGACTCGTTCCGCAGCCCGGCGGGGCGGTCGAAGTCGGCGCGGTGGCCGACGTGGCCCTCCGCATCGGTGGCGTGCGGGTGGCGCCGCTGACCCTCCAGGCGGTACCGCTCGGTGGGTTGGAGCCTGTCGTCGGTCGCCGGCTGGACGGCGTCATCGGGCACGATGTCATTGAGCAGTACGTGCTCACGATCGACTACGATCGGCGGACGCTGATCGTGCAGCCGTCCGCGGGCGGGATCCTGCCCGCGGGGGACACCCTCGCCCTCACAATCATCGCCAACGAACCGTTCGTGGACGGGGTGATCCGGCAACCGCATGACTCGGCCATAAGGGGACGGTTCAAGCTCGATACGGGGAGCCTCGATGCCGCGGGGCTCAACCGGGGCTTTCTGGAGGATGCCGGCGTGCTGGCACCCGGCCAACGGACGCGGACGATTCCGGGGGTCGCGGTTGGCGGGGAGACCGACGGGCTGCTGTTTGGTGTGGACGGCTTCAGGCTGGGGCGGTTTGAGATTCGTCATGCGGTGATCGGCGCCACGCTCGAGTCGGCGGGGTTCGAGAACCGGTCGGATGCCGGGACCATCGGCGCCGAGATTCTCCGGCGGTTCACGGTCACGCTGGACTATGCGGGCAGCCGGATGGTGCTGGTGCCGGGCGCGCAGTTCGACGATCCGCCCGCGGTGGACCGGAGCGGGATGTGGGTCGTCGCGGCGGGGAGTGACTTCACGGAATTCCGTGTCCGCTTCGTCCTCGACGGCGGTCCGGCCGCCGCGGCCGGGGTGCGGCAGGGCGATGTGGTCGTGAGCGTCAACGGGCGGCCGGCAACCGAGATGCGGCTGGTGGATCTGTGGCGGCTGTCGCGGCAGCCGGACGGGACGATCGTGACGCTCGACTTGCAGCGAGGAGCGGAGCGTCGCTCGGCGCGCGTGGTGCTTCGGTCGCCGGTGTAGCGACGCGGCCGGCTCCGTCCCCGGCTACCGGCGCTATCCCACCGCCAGTTTGGGCGCGGGGGCACCGGCGGCGCTCCCATTCACCGCCACGAGGCCACCGAACCGGCGCTCGCGCCGCTGGAACGCGGTGAGCGCCGTGGCGAGGTCGGCACGGCGGAAGTCGGGCCACAGGACCGGGGTGAAGTACAACTCGGCGTAGGCCGTCTCCCACAGCATGAAGTCGGAGAGCCGCTGCTCCCCGGCGGTCCGGACCAGGAGGTCCACGGGCGAGACCCCATCAGTCAGCGCCAGCTCGAGCGCGTCACGCGTCACCTCGTCCGGCCGGCGGGTTCCCGCCTGTACCTCTTCGGCCAACCGGCGTGAGGCCGAAGCGATCATCTCCTGCGCGCTGTAGTCGATGGCCAGGCGGAGGTGCAGCCGGGTTCCCGCGGCTGATTGCCGGGCCAGGTCGTCGAGGGCCGTGAGCGCCTTGGTGGGCAGCCGGTCCCGGCGCCCCACATGCGAGACGCGCACGCCGTTCTCGATCAGCTCGTTCCGCTCGCGCCGGCAGTACTCGCGCAACAGCCAGAACAGTCGGCCGACCTCGGCGGCGGGCCGCTTCCAGTTGTCCGAGGAGAACGCGTAGAGCGTCAGCGTCGTGATGCCGAGATCAGGGCTGCCGCGCACCGTGTCGCGCACGCTGTCCACGCCCGCCAGGTGCCCGCGCCACCGGGGTTTCCCTTGTTGGCGGGCCCAGCGGCCGTTGCCGTCCATGATGATCGCCACGTGCATTCCGGTCATGTCTTCTCCAGCGCTTCCCGAGCTGCGCTCAAGATCTGTTCCATCTGTCCCAGATAGGCTTCGAAAGCGCGCCGCCCCTTGGCCGTGAGGCTGTATTCGGTGCGGGGCTTCCGATCTTCGAAGCCCTTGGTAACGCGTACGTAGCCCGCATCCTCGAGCTTGCGGGCGTGCACGCTGAGATTCCCGTCGGTGGTGCCGAGGATGTCCCGCAGGTCGGCGAACGGCAGGGACTCGTTAGCGGCGAGCGCCGAGACGATGCCCAGCCGGATCCGCTCGTGGATGAGCCGATCCAGTTCGTCGACCACGATATTACCCGCCATGCCGCGTCAGGAGTAGCAGGCCGAAGATGATGTGCATCACGCCGAATCCGGCCGCGAGCAGCGGGGCCCCCCACTCGGGCTGCAGCAGCGCCACGGCGCCGAGCACCGTAAGGGCCAGGCCCATGGCGCGGACCGCACGGATGGAAAGGGTGCCCCCGGCCGTCACGCCGGCGCCGTAGAGCGCGAGCCACATGCCGGGAATCAGCGCGTCGGCTCCCTGACGCCCGAGGGCGAACGTGAGGATGGCCCCCGAGACCAGCACCGGGGCCATGACCCACACGGTCTTCCGGAACGCGCCCGACCAGAGCGGCACGCCCATCCGGCTTGCCTTGCGCGCATTGGCGGCCCCCGCCAGGACCATGGCGACTACTGCCGCCGGCACCCAGACCCGCAGGTCCACCGGGTTCCCGAGGCGACTGGCTACGCCCGCCGCCACCAAACCGATGAGGCCGACCCCCACCATGCCGGACCCCGCCACCGCGGTGAAGCTGGAGGCGGATTCCATGGTCCGGCGGATGTAGTCCAGCGTTTCCTTGGCGTGCTCGCGCTCGTCGTGGGTCGGCAAGGTCACAGGTGCTCCCGGGCCAACGGGTTAGAGTGCTTTGTACTGCAAAGTAGATGCCAATGGGGATGGGGGCAAGGCTTGGGTCGGACAATCGGGGACAACGGCAGGGGACGGCGGCAGGGGACGGCGGCAGGGGACAACGGGAGGGGACAACGGCAGGGGACAACGGCAGAGAACAACGGCAGGGGACGACGGCAAGGGCGACCGGGGGGCGGTCTTGCCCCGACGCGTCCGCGTGTGGAACATCCGTCAGACTGACACCCGAGGCCCACGTGCGTCTTCCGTCCTTGCCGTGCACTTTTCTGCCGTTCTCTTCTCTGCCGTTGTTTCTGCCGTTGCTTCTTCTGCCGTTGTCGTCTCCGGCCGTCAACCTCTCAGCCCAATCCCTCTCCCCCGTCGAACGCCGCATCGTCGCTGCTGTAGACACACACACCGCCGAAGCGGTTGCCCTGCTCGAGCGGGCAGTGAACGTCAATAGCGGGTCGATGAATCCGGCGGGGGTCCGAGTGGTCGGTGAGCTCTATCAGGCGGAGTTGGATGCCCTGGGCTTCACCACGCGGCTCGTGGACATGGCGGAGGTCCAGCGGGGACCCCACTTGTTTGCCGAGCGAGAGGGGAGTGGGCCCCGCGTGCTGGTGATTGGGCACCTCGACACCGTGTTCGAAGAAGACTCGCCGTTCCAGCGCTTCGAGCTGGCAGCCGGGAACTGGGCGCGCGGCCCCGGAACAGAGGACATGAAGGGCGGGAATGGGGTCGTCCTGCTTGCGCTCCAGGCGCTGCGGGATGCCGGTGTGATCGATGACATGAACCTGATCGTGGCGCTCATCGGCGACGAGGAAGACACGGGCGATCCCCTGTCCATCAGCCGCCGGGATCTCGTCGAGGCCGGCCGCCGGAGCGAGTTCGCGCTTGGCTTCGAAGGTGGCGTTGGGGGGCGCGGATCGGCGACCGTCGCGCGGCGTGGTTTCACGGGGTGGAAGCTGACCGTGCAAGCGACTCCAGGTCACTCGTCGCTCATTTTCAAGGAAGCGTTTGGCTACGGGGCGGTCTTCGAGTTGGCGCGCATCCTCGACACGTTCCGGGAAACGCTGGTCGGCGAGCAGTACCTCACCTTCAATCCCGGTGTGGCGCTCGGCGGTACCACGGTGGACTTCGATGCCATGCAGGGGCGGGGAACGACGTTCGGCAAGACGAATATCATCGCCGAGACGGCGGTCGCGACTGGCGACCTCCGGACCGTCTCCTTGGAGCAGCGTGAGCGCACCAAGGCGCGCATGCGGGCGATCGTTGCCCAGAGTCTCCCCGGCACGTCGGCGACCATCGAGTTCGAGGACTCGTCGCCCCCGTTTGCGCCGACAGCCGCCAACTACGCGCTGCTCGCTCGGTTGCAGGAAGTCGCGCGCGATCTGGGACAGGGAGCCGTCGAGGCGGTGGATCCGGCGGAGCGCGGCGCGGCCGACATCTCGTTCGTCGCCGCCGACGTCGGCGCGGCGCTCGACGGCCTGGGCGTGGTGGGCGACGGCGGCCACACGGTCGACGAGCAGGTGGACCTCGGCTCCATCCCGTTCATGGCCAAGCGCGCGGCCGTGTTGATCTATCGGCTTACGAGAGTGGGGACGTAGGTAGAAGACGGTAGAAGACGGCAGAAGGGGTGCCGGAATCCGGGCGTCGAGCCCCAGATTCCGGCACCCCCTCTACCGTCCCCTACCGACGGCTACCGTCCCGCCGAATAGACCGCATTGAAGAACAGCTTGAA